>JGI24005J15628_10001540_pt1 | contig 12232 bp, 7 predicted proteins | sample LinPmetageLP40_FD_15628 | JGI IMG/M metagenome (IMG submission 15628)
AAAAATCTGTTACATAAACAACTCCTGAAGAAGCGTCTATGTAATAAATCACTTTTATTTCAGCTCTTGCAGTACGTTTGTACAAAATATATCGATATCCTTTGCTACGATGTACTAATTGAGGTTCTGGTGTCCCTCTTTCTGGTTGGTAATGTAATTCCTTGGTTGTATCTCTTAGTTCATTAGCTATTTCTTCTGCTCTATCGATAGGGTAATTATCGTATAAATATTCTAGAACTTCGTAAAAATAAGAGTCTCCAGGGTCAGTTATTATTACTTCAAACTTGCTCTTTTCTGTGCTTTCCAATTTTCAAAATCTGTGTTAAATTGATCAAAAGTTTTTACTTTCCCTGCTGCTATGGCTTGTTCTGATGCTTCAGCCCTGCGATTCATTTCCTCACTTGTCAATAAGTTTTTTATGTAGTCAAGCACAGCTTCCTGTTGATTTGTCTCTAATAACAATAAGTGGCTGATCAATTCTTTATCTATTACTCTTTTCATTTTAATTGCTTTCGTCTTTACTGATAAAGATAACGATTTCATTCTACTTTCAGTTTAGTGGTTTTCATTTTCTTCATTCATCGGATCAACTACGTCAACCGGGTGTCGCCTTAGCTTTAGCGGTGACTCAGACTTCGTTGACCAATGGATGGAAGCGGTCAATGTCTAAGTTAGTGTTGTGAATATTTATCCCAATAGGTTGGATCAGACTACCAGCAACTATATTTCAAACGTCTCTGACCATAGTCCTGTATTGCTAGTTTTAGTAATTGATTGATTCAAGTTACTGATTACTAAAAATGTGTTACAAACGCTCACTAGAGGAAGAAGGTCAATTAAAAAGAAAATAGCAACCCAATAGGAAAAGTCCAACACTAGACCCAATCATCCTAACAGTTCCAAAAGTAAGTTCTATCTTTCCTTCTTTTTGATAGCTTCTTATGAGGTCGATTGCGAGAATTAATGATATAAAAAGAGAAATAATTCCATAATAAAAATTTTCCATTTACTACTTGAATTTAAGCACCATCATAAATACAAATGTGACAAAGGTTAAAATAAATGGTATAGCCCATCCCTTTATTAAATTAAAATGAATTTGCCTTCCATAAATATTAATAGTTTTATACTTAGGCCTTTCTTTCCCTGAATTGCTCATAAATAATATAACACATAGTATCATAGTCAAGAAACATACATAAACAGCAACCTTCAATATGAAGAGCAAAACATTCATTGTTGACAACTAATCTTGCTCATTTTTATCTCTTTTTTCATTCTATTTTCTTTCACCCTTTGTTCATTCTCATCTCTTGATTACTTCTTACATTCTTTTACTTCACTTTCATAAGCGGTAATAAAAGCATATTCTATAATAACAAAAAGCCCTCACTTATTTAGAAGCAAGGGCTTTATATTTATCAAAGGAAATAGAAATTATCTCACCACCACTCTGTGGTTGATCACCGTCTCATTATTCATGATTTGAAGTAGATAAATACCACTTCTCAGCTTGCTAGTTTGTATCTGCTTCACTGCTCCAATAGCGGCTTTCAGCATGACAGATCCATCGAGTTTCACCAACTTCAACTCACCAGCTCCAAATGATGCTGGTATGTTAATATTAAGTACTTCCTCAGCTGGGTTAGGATATACTGAGATGCTGTATTTAGCAAGCTCTTCCAGACCCGTTACTTCAGCAGTACCCGTTCCTTCTACTGCAACATTGACAGAAGCATATCCAGTCGCAGCATTCACAAGGTCTCCAGCGGCAGCTCCTTCAGTGTCAGGTGCGAACCTAACGAAGATCGTTACATTGTCGATGACACCTGATGCAGGCGTGATAGACAGTGGCAATTCGCTATCACCTACTTGATTAGAAAAGTCGCTAGTTAGGGACACTTCAAAACCTGTAGGTACAGTAACAGTAAAGTCACCTGTAATCTCAGTTCCTGAAACGGTATAAGAAGATGCCGTAGATACCTCTCCTACTGCTACATCCCCAAAGTCTCCCGCGAAATTGTCGGTAGTTAAGGTGAAGCCTGGCTCTGCTGGCGCAAATGTATGACTACCAATATTAGAAAAATCATCGTTATCAAGCACCACCCATTCAGAGTCACCTGCACTTGTTCCAAATGATCCCAAAGGAGTAATATTTCCTGAAGAAATAGTTTCCTTTCTTACAAGAGTATGGTCTCTGGTTGCAGTAGTCACTCCTGCCACGTCCCAACCATCTGTAGGCCTGTTACCTGGATCTCCGATTAAGTCGATTAACACTCCACTCTTAAAAAGCCCAAGTGCATCGTCTCCTGTAAAAGATGTATTTCTGGTTCCTCCAGTATCTCCGTGGGTCAAGGCCAAATCTCCATTATCCGAAATTCCAGCTACTGCATCTATATTATAGACTACGTAGACATCCCCATCTGCTAAAGTGCCAGAAAGTGCCAAAGCATAAGGAGCAGCTCCATCGGGATCTGTATCAAACCCATTGCCATTATGCGATTGTTTCACAACATAATTACTTAAATCAACAGCAGCTCCTGTGCCATTGAAAATTTCAAAAGCGCGATTTATTATTCCACCACTACTTGTTCCCTCTATATACTCTGAAAAGAATAGATCATTGAGAATGGCCGTATTTCCTGTTTCAGTTCCACTTACTGCAATATTTTCGGATGGTGCATCTACTGTTGAAATTTTCACATCACCTCCTAAGACCCCATTCACTCCAGAGTTAGCCGCAAAGCGTATGCTTACCGTTTGGTTGGACAATGCTGGAGCTGTAAAATCCGTAGCTAATACATAGCTAATCTCTGAGCTAAAGTTAGTCCCGTCTTTAGATACTTCGAAGTTAGCCGGAGCTGTAACTACAACATCTGCAATAAGATCATCCCCCGCAACTGTAAATGTTTGAGCGGTAGAAGTAGCACCATTGTCTAGAGAACCAAAATCCGTCAAAGATGATACGACTGTCAAACTAGCCAATGGAGTAGTATATGATCCATTGACAATGCCAATATCATCTAATGTCCATCTTGCCGCGCCATCTGTGGGATTGGAATAATATACAAAAGCTATGTAATTTCCACTACCTGCAAATGCAGACAAGTCGACTCCAGTTGTTTCAGTCCATACATCAGAAAGAAGCGCTGGTAATGTTACTACTAAATCCGTCCAGGTTGCAGTAGAAGGATCACCTCCGCCATCATAATCTGATGATACCTTAACATCCATGGTCAAACCATCAAAAGCAGTTCTTGACCAGAATGATAAAGATGAAGTCGCTGTCAAATCAAATGATCGGGAAATCAACCAATCCTCATTATCTTGTGACCCTCCTGAAAATCCAGACATTTGAATACCATTTGTGTCATTATTTCCAAAAATGGTACAGTCCCAAACTTGATCGCCAATTACACTAACAGGTGCCCAAGTTTGAAAATTGTCGCAAATATCAAAATTTTCTACTACAGGAGCAGTATTTCCAGCTTCGGTTCCGCTTAATGCTATCATTACATCTGGTGTCCCAGTAGTGTTTATTGTAATGTTGTCATTAATGGCACCATTGATACCTGATGCAGGTGAAAATCTTGCATAAATCGTAGTAGTTGTTACCGCACCTGCTGTTTCAGTTAACTCCAAGGATATACCATAGGCTGCATCATCTAAGGAAATTTCGAAAGGAGCCGTTGTTGTAATAAATAGATTACCCAATAAACCAGTCCCATCTATAGTGAACGATTGACTTGCTGAATTTGCTCCATTATCGACTGATCCAAAATCAGTTATACTTTCAACTATATTTATGGAAACTGGTGTAGTCGTGGTGTTATCATTTATGGCCGAGCTTGTGTTATTGTAGCAAAATCCAGCTGCATTGTATTCAAATGCTGCCACGTGATATGTTGTCCCTGCATCCAAGCCTGTAACTGTTACTGTTCCCGTAGTGTTGTCACCAGTGTAAACTACAATGTTCCCACTACCAATCTCTACAATCCCATCGGAAAATACTGAAGTGGCTACAGTGTAATCCACGCCTGTCAAAGGTACTGCATCAACCGCACTTCCTTCTTTTACCAGCACTATGGTCTTATCACCATCGCCTTGAGTCCAGTTAATGTCCATGCTGTTATTCCCTGTATTCGCAAAAGTGACATTTGAAACTTGAGTGCTAGGTGCGGTACAAGAAGCAGGTAACAGGTCTGTCCAAGTTGTAGATGCCCTAATGCCATTCGCAGTAATGGTTCCTCCATTGGAATTTTGTCTCAAGGCTATTTGTGCAATTTCAGCAATGTCGGTTTGGGTAGCACTATGGATTAAATCAGCCGCTGGTTCTGATCCACCTATTGCTGGATTAATCCATAAACTTACAACATCATCATCTGTAGTTCCTGTGTTGAATTGGTATTTGAAAACAATTAAATAAGTTTCATCATAATTAAGCGATGAGACCGCATATTCTGCAGACCCACTACCTTTAGAAATACCAAAATTCAAATTACCTACACCATCATCCTTAGCATATACTCTAGTGAAAAATGAACCACTTGCTTGTCTGGTATGTAAAAAATAGCTATCTCCTGTGCCAGGAGGTGCAGAACTGCTTACATTAACTAAAGTCGAAAAATATGCTGTACCTGATTTTATTTCAACAATGTCTGCGCTTACGTCTTCACTGCTAGATGCACCCACAATTTCTACAGCATTGCCAATGCCAGCATCAGGATAATCTGTATAGCTTAGAACTGTACCCACTACTTTAATAGGATTAGATCCTCCTCCACTATGGGCGGACCAATTAGTGCTTGCAGTTAGGTCTGTTGCAACTGTTCTGTCAAAATAATCAGTGAAGAATAGGTTACCCAAAACCTTAATGGTTTCTGATGTACCTGTAAGGACACTTCCATCATCATCAATGGCAAGCTTAATGTTTTCTACAGTATTATGTCGTACATCTGTCCATGTAAATATTCCATCAACCATAGCCTGCGCAGTCAGCCCAGTCATTGATGACAAGTTGCCAGTGCCAGATGTAAGGCTAAGTGAAATATCTCTTGCTACCTTATCAAGGTTGCCGTTGGCATCGATTGCATTCACCATTACTTCAAAGTCAACATTGCTGAGCACTTGGCTTTCTGAAGACGCAACAAATTCTGTTGCAGTAACATCAATTATGTTTTTGGTCGCATCTGATTCAAATGTGACTAACGTTGGATCTACTTGGGAACTTGTTGCAGTTCCTTCAGTAGAAACATCAACTTGAGCCAATGAAAACTGAATAATGTCACCATCTGTTACTGATGTGTTTAATGAAATAAATAAAGAAACTGTTTCAGTGCTTGCTGCCCCATCAGCAACACTTGTTGATATAATTCCTGTAAAATCTAAATTGTCTACTCCTATAGTAGCATCTCCAAGTTTAGTAGTTCCTTGAAATAACGCAGCGTTTTGAATAGATGCTGACCAATCGGTTACTGTGTTAGAAACTCCTTGGCGAATTACTAATCCCGTATAAATTGTTGGTTTGGTATCTGAATCATCATCAGTGTCATTTCCATCATATAATGAGATATCCCAAACTTTAGCTCCATCAGTAGTGCTTGTAATTGTCGCATCATTTTCAAGAGAACTGATTGATGCAGGCTCGCCTGCTGCTGTTGCTACACTTGAAAGTTTTGAAGCTGAACTGGTAGTTGTTACCTCTAATAAAGTTGCCGTTCCCTGCAAATTCGGTGATCCTTCATCATCTTCGGCTACTGCATAAATGTCGTAAGCTGTTGAAGCTGTTAGTCCTGTAATTACATCGTTATAACTATTGGGAGAAGCACCAGATATTACGAAATTTCCATTTGTTGCAGATGCATCAGACGCATCATTTCCTGCTTTTACTTGAGCTGCACTTGGAGCTCCAGCTCCATCAGCCAATATAACATAGTAAGCTGTTCCAGCTTCATCAAGTTCAACATCTAATTGAATTCCTTCATCTGTGATGTTAGAAGCAGATGGGGTTGAATTTTGAAAAATTGGAGCGTCTGTATCAGGAGCTGCCAAAACGCCTGTAATCTTAAAGTTGTCTGCCGCAAAATCTTCATCTCCAGAATTAACAGAAACGGTTAGTCGCAAATCTAAAGAAGTTCCTGTGCCAGCTATTGACTTTGTAAAAGATTGGAAAGCTGTCGTCAATTGGGTTCCAGCAGGATCTCCTTCACCATCAAAATCAGCATCTTCTCTAAAATTACCATTGTTTTGAAATGGGTCTGTACCTGAGTCAAAATCAGCTCCCTCAAAAGCAAGCAGATTTTGATACCCACCGCCATCAATTTGATACTCAACTAAGATTTGATCATCAGTTTGGTCTATGTCACCAGGTGTGTCAAAAAACTCTGCAAAGTCTGAGGTAAATTCTAATGTATTATATCCTGAAATATTGATTGATGACCATGTAACGGTTATAGGAAGTGAAGCTCCTTCGCCATCCATGTCCATACCAGTTAGGAAGTTGTCTGTAAACCCTGTATATGCTTTATAATTCACTGTTCCTGCTACGCCAAAATCTTCACCACCATCAGAATCTCCGTCTGCTATCCCGAAGAAGTCAAATCCTGAACTTGCAGCATCATCGTTGAAAAGTGGTGTACTCGTAGAAAACTGACTAGTTCCGTCAAACGGTTCATCTAAAAGTGTTACCTGTCCCATCACAGTGCTACTTCCAAAAAGGAAAAGCCCAAGGCATGTTATGAGTTTGATTGATTTGTCGAATTTCATCATAGTGGTTGTTTATGGATTAGTACTCTTTAAAATTTTCAAACGATATGCAATTTAACAAAAAAAAATAAAGTTGTTAGAAACACAATTTTAAGAAACTGTGAACGTTTGTTTCTGCTCAATACACAGAAATTCTTCGTGCCACACTGGCTTCATTGTTGAATATTGATAGGAGATAATTTCCAGGTTTCAATATGGAAATATCGATATCGACAACATCGGAGACCTCTCCCATTTTCAAGACTTTGCCTGTTAAATCTGCAATCAAATAATTAAATGAGTGCTGCGCCCAGTCAACGATAATATTGGTATTGGCGGGGTTGGGATACACTCTAAAGTCACTGGAAGCAATATCGATGGTACTTGTGATAGTTTCATCTCCGCGCAGCGTCAATACAAACTGGTTGTTAGTACCAATGGTGTAACCAGCTTCGGAAACCAATTGGAATTCAAGCGTGCCAGGATTTGTGGCATTTAACAATGTTGTTTCCAAATTGATTGAAAAAGTGGTATTCAACTCACCAGCAGGCCAAGTCAACTCCAGGATTCCATTATTCAATATTGGCTCAGTCGTAAAATGTTCGTCATAAGTTAGTTCTGTGCTATTGGTGTTTTCAATCAATATTGTTAGATCATCATTAGGTGCTATATCTGCAAATAGCTCTACCTCATATTGACTCACCGGGTCAATAATGCGTGACGAGAAGCTAAAATTAACTTCGGGAATAACGATATCGTATTCAGAACCTGTCACATTGATAGTTTGATCAGTAGCACCAGCAGAGCTATGTGAAATTGTACCATTAACTACTCCATTGAGATCGCTTTCAGGTTTGAATCTTACAAATATTGTAGTGGTGGATACAGTACCTGATGAATGTGTCAATGTTACCGAAGTGGTAAAATCTTGGTCAACATCAGTTAATGAAATTTCAAACCCACTGTTTGCAGTAATCGAAATATCATTGGTCAAATTGAAACCAGCAACGCTATAAGATTGAGTGTCCGACACTTCTCCAAATGGTATCGCCCCGAAACTTGTCAATGATGAGGTGATGTCGATATTAGGTGCGTTTTCATTTTTTTCAAAACCTGACACATCGATTGAGGTACTATTTGCTCCAGTAGAAGTATGTGAAATTACACCATTCACCACACCATTGAGATCGCTTTCAGGTTTGAATCTTACAAATATTGTAGTGGTGGATACAGTACCTGATGATTGTGTCAATATTATCGAAGTAGCGAAATCCTGTGCTGCATCAGTTAGTGAAACTTCAAATCCATTTGTTGCAGTAATGTTAATATCATTAGTCAAATCAGCTCCAGAAACTGTGTATGATTGACTGTCAGACACTTCTCCAAATGCTACAATACCAAAATCCGTAAGAGATGCGGTAACATCAATTATTGGACTTGGTGTCCCACTCCAAATACTCGCGACATACTCTGGATGATCTATAAAAGGGTTTCGATTGGCTTGGAAATCATAAATAGCTTCATTTCTGTCTATTTCCTTTTGGCTTACAGGATCAGCGTTATGCCAGGAAAGCAACATATTCAATGCCCAATCTTCATAAACTTGATCAGCACTACCATCCAGCATGGCATCTCCATTACTGTTATTGTTCTCCCAACCAGAAATTAAATCCTCATACCTAGTTGCCATATAGAGGTATCCTCTCGCGATATCTCCTTTATATTCATCTATCGGCTCAAATACTGTCCCAGAATGTCCAGATATAGTGTTAGGTCCTAATTTGGATCCGTTCAACGAAGTAAAGCTTGGGTTTGATACTTCGCCATAGGCAAAATTTCCTCTGACGCTATTCACTCTCTTATCTGTAGGTAGCACATGAAAGGGGTCATTGCGCATCGGGTTAGATTTATCAAACCAGCTTTGTGGAAACGTGTGTTCTCTATTGAATTTGTCACACTCGACAGTACCACCAGAACCTTCATCCTGATCTCCGACTGGATCTACCCCAAACGTTAAATCACAGTCAGAATAAATATCCCATACCTTACCATCTGCACGCTTATCAGAATTTTCGTACAGCCCCCAAAGTGCTCCATATCCTTGATCATTATGATCGTTTATGATATTATGTAATGTGGTTTTTAGGGTGTAGCCAGATTGTCCATTGGCATTGTCATAATAACCTGCAGGAATTTGAGCAAGGCAATGAAAGGAAAAGAACGACAGTAACGAGGTAGCCAAAATGACTCTCAAAGATTTTTGATTCTGCATAGTATTAAAAATAAGCTCTAAATTTAGTCAGAATATTTCAATCTCATTTCCAAGAACCAGTAAGAAGTAATGTCTCTTTTATTTCTTCCCAAATGGAATCCGATACATCAATTGATAGTTGAATCCCCAGTAGCTTTCTTTGGTAGCTTTACCATATCCGGGAATATCATGTGGAGTCAACGAAGCAGAGTCATCTATTTTAAGGGAAAATTTCAAGCGGTTAGTAAAACCCAGCCAGATATTACGTGCGACATGCAATTTGAGCCCAGCAGTCACTTCATACCATCTAGCACCAAGGCCTGTATTTGCCCGATCAAAATTGCCATCCCCAAAAATCGTGTTGGTCTGCGTATATTGCAATTGGTCATCGAAGGTCGCCTTGCCATACCTGAGACCGAAAAACAATATGTTGGTGTCAGTGTCCTTCCTCATTAAATTGATATCAACGCCCGTCCTAAAATAATGCCCTTATTTTGATAGCTACTAGCGTTACTTCCTTGTCTGGCAACTTCAAACTGGCCATACTCAAAATTGATCAAGTAGCGGTGCAGTTCTACATCTGCACTGAACTCCAGTTCTGTTTTATCAGGATCGAATGCAGTCTTTCCAACGCCAACCAAATCTACCCCTAGCCTTATGCCTTTCGGAACAAAGGAAACCACCACTGTATCTTGCTCCTTCTTCTTATCAACAGCATCTTCAAGCTGTGCGAACGTAGTGACACCTGTCATCAACAGGCATAGCGTGACGATATATTTATTGATAGATAACAATATTCGAAGTTATCTGCTCGTCCAAAATACTTGATCTAATCACCACAGAATCGAAATCATGTAGTGCTGTGCTAATACCAGAATAGCTCAATTCGACCCCACAATCTACCGTGATTAGTTGAGGGGTTGTGATATAGTCCAGCGTCATCTCATGTGGTTCGGTTTCGAATTCGAAACTTAGCACCATAGAATTCACATTTGGATCTAGCGGCAATATGATAGAGGATGTCGTGTCTTTTTCATAAAACACGCTATCAAGTTGCCCAATTGTGATTCCTATAATCTCTACTGTATCAACCTGATTTGTATCTATTGTCCTAAAGTCGATATGTACGTAATCTGTTTTAGTTGACCTGCAATCACCATCATCAAAACAGCTTGTTAAAAAGCCTGCTAAAAGCAGTAATATGATTTTGTATCTAGTCAAATGGGCGTTTATCTCTTATTTGCTGCAAATATAACGCATCCATCTACTTTCTCATGATATTTGAATAAAAGTGATACACAAAACATGTACTTTTGCAGATTAACAAATCAAGCATATTGTGAAAACGAAGGGGCTGAAAAAGGATAAGGTAAATATTGTCACACTTGGGTGTTCTAAAAACCTAGTGGATTCTGAGGTGTTGCTTACACAACTCAAAGGCAATAAAGTGAATGTTTCGCATGAATCTAAAAAAGACGATGCCAATATCATAGTAGTGAATACTTGTGGGTTTATCGACAATGCCAAGCAAGAATCAATAGATACGATTCTTCGTTATGCAGATGCCAAGGAAGAAGGTTCCATCGATAAACTATATGTCACTGGGTGTCTTTCCCAGCGATACAAAGATGATTTGGAAGGGGAAATTCCTCAAGTCGATGCATTTTTCGGCACGAGAGAATTGCCTGCCTTGCTCAAGAAATTTAAGGCTGACTACAAGCATGAATTGGTTGGAGAAAGGATCACCACCACCTCTAGTCATTATGCTTATATGAAAATAGCAGAAGGTTGTGATCGACCTTGCTCATTTTGTGCGATCCCGCTCATGCGCGGAAAGCATATCTCAAGGCCAATTGAAGAACTGGTATTAGAGGCAAAGAACTTGGCTAAAAACGGCACAAAAGAATTGCTTTTGATTGCACAAGATCTGACCTACTATGGCTTAGACATTTACAAAAAAAGAAACCTATCCGAATTGCTGAGAAATCTATCTGATGTGGAAGGCATTGAATGGATCAGATTACATTACGCTTATCCTACGGGGTTCCCGATGGATGTATTGGATGTGATGGCAGAGCGTGATAACATTTGCAATTACCTGGATATCCCTTTGCAGCATGGTGCCAATAGCATGCTCTCAAAGATGCGAAGAGGAACTACGCGACAGAAGACTGAAAAATTGCTCGCAGATATCCGTGAGAAAGTTCCAGGAATCGCCATTCGCACAACGTTGATTGCTGGCCATCCAGGAGAGACAGAGGAAGATTTCCAGGAAATGCTCAAGTTTGTAGAGGAATCAAGATTTGAAAGGCTTGGAATATTTACCTATTCGCATGAGGAAAATACCCATTCACATAGTTTCGGGGATGATGTGCCCGTAGAAGTGAAACAACAGCGCGCCAATGCCGTAATGGAACTACAGGAAAATATTTCCTACGAAATCAATCAAGAAAAAATAGGGAAAACTTTTAGGGTATTGATCGATCGCAAAGAGTCTGGGACATTCATCGGAAGAACGGAATACGATTCTCCAGATGTTGACAATGAAGTACTCATCGATGCTACTGACAACTACTTGAGATTGGGTGACTTCGTCAATGTGAAAATAGACAGTGCCACAGAATTTGATCTGTATGGCACACCAGTGTAACTAACACTTTATATGCGATTAGAAAAGATTGATTTGGATGAAGCTCATTGTTTCTCCGGTATGTTTTTAGACTATATCAAAGGCAGTGAATCATTAAAACCATTCTATAATAATCCTCCTCAAATTGATCAGTTCGAGCAGCAAATCAAACAAAAGTCATTTAGTCAAGACAAACGAGATACGCTAGTTGAGGTACTCTCCAATCAATATCAATCTTTTGAAATTAGTAATGCCGTAAGTCAAAATATTGACTTACTAAAAGAAGGGAATACATACACCATCACTACCGGACACCAGCTCAATATATTTACTGGGTCATTATATTATATCTATAAGATTGTCACTGTTATCAATGCTTGTAAGCAGTTAAAAGCCAAATATCCACAACATAGCTTTGTGCCTATATACTGGATGGCGTCTGAAGATCATGACTTTGAAGAGATCAGCTATTTCAATCTTGGTGGTAAGAAATATACTTGGGAGACAGATCAAACTGGCGCAGTAGGTCATTTCGATCCTTCATCTATCGAGCAATTGCTCAAACAGATGCCGGGAGAATATCCTTTGTTTGAAAAGGCATATTTGTC
>JGI24005J15628_10001545_pt1 | contig 12216 bp, 12 predicted proteins | sample LinPmetageLP40_FD_15628 | JGI IMG/M metagenome (IMG submission 15628)
AGAGGGGTGTTTTTCATTGTGAAGTAAAAAGCTTGAAATTTGATAATAATCGAATTTTTTTGTTCCTTTTAAAATTTACTCGGATGACAGTAATTTTCTTTTAAAAATATAGCGTGTAATAAAAATACCATTTCCGTCATTTGCACCTGCATCACTTTCTACAGCACTTGTTACGAATACCAAATCCCAGCCTTCTGAAATCATTACAGTTAGTTTTGAGGAAATTAGAGCATCATTTGCTGCTATATTTTGAAATCGGATACCAGCTATATCATAAAAGTTTAATAATTTTGTTTCCTCAAAACCTTTTACCCTAATATCTTTTCTTTTAGACTTATTTCTAGTATTATCTTCTTCTGTTTGCGAAGAAGTAAATTGTTTATAGTTTCTTTCATCTTTTGCTGAAATTAAACGCGATCTACCCAACCCACTAGGTATAATGGATTCTACACTTGTAATTACTTTTACTTCAAATTCTTGTTTTTCCGTTTCTTGCGCAAAAACATTAGTTACAAGCAATGTGAATAATACTGCTATTGCTGTCAATTTTAATTTTCTCATATAATTTATTTTTCTGTTATTGTAGATAGGCCTATTAAATGTTTTAAAACACCTTTCGATGTAATGCTTTTAGTGAGTTTCTTTTGAATAAGATTATTTTTATTGCTTTCTAAATCCATAGTCGCAATTTCTATTCGTACCCCCTATGCCGATTTGCTATTTTTTTACAGCTCCTTATAATCCCGAATTTTTCAGGTATGGTTTAATCGTTAACCACTAGAGAGAAATGATGTAAAATCTGGCGAGGGACTAGATGATAGCCAGTTATTGGTTGTAATAAATTTCTATTAACCTGAGTTCGATTTTAAATTACTTTCAAAACTAGTGTTAAGAGTATTGCATCATACAGACTCAAGGGTTGGAGCAAACCAATTATTCTTTTAAGTGTTCAGAAATAAACTATACATTTATCCCCATTCTTTTGCCTGTTAATTTCGTTGAAAATACTCGCCATAGCGGTGCTATGTCTGTGTTTTTCGCCTTATTAGCAAACAAAATAATTTAGCCTATTCTGTACACTTTATTTCTGAATAGACACTAGGCGTTATAAAATAGCGCATTACTAGAATCTAGAAAAACAAGAATAACAAAGCGTTATAATCATGTCGCAGTTCTTTTCTCAGTATCTTAAATGCTTTGGTCATCTGGTTTTCTACTGTTTTAACCGAAATATCTAGTTGAGTAGCCACTTCCTTGTTGGACAGTTCATCATATTTACTAAGTAAAAAAATAGATCTGCATTGAGGTGGGAGCTTATTGACAGCATTGTTGATTTGTTTCTTAAGTGTATCTCTGTCAATATCTTTCAATAGGTCTGAGTAGTCCTCAATAGTATCTGAAAGTTCAACTACAGTGGTAGATTTGTTTTTTCTTAAATGGTCAATACATTTAAAACCAACCGCCTTGCTCAAGTATGTTTCTATTTTGACTTCAATTTTCATCCAGGCTTTCCTATTCCAGAAATCCAATAGGACTTCCTGCACAATGTCCTCTGCAACAGCGATATCATGTATCAGATAGTTTGATCTTTTAACCAAAGAAGCATAAAGTTGATCAAAGATTAGGTTAAAACCCCGTTTGGGATCATTGGTTAAAGCTTCTTTTAGTGTCTCTGCCATGAATCGCTTTGCTGCTGCTTATTCTGAACCTAAGAAATTGAAATTTATTATCACCCTCTAACAACAATATTACATTATGAAATGGGTCGTATTTCCTTTTTGAGTTTTTCCGATTGCAATGATAGGAACTTTGTTCTCGTTATTTCCTTCTGAAAACAAAAACTTCTCTTGGTTATATATGCCATTAGAAGTTGATGAAACTATTTTGAATATCATTGACTATCTCAAAACAATAGCTATTGTTGAGTTTGATCCTTAATTGGTATCCCTACTTTTTCAAGGATGGGCGAAGATGTTATGTTTTGATCAGCACTTCAAAATTCTGATTTAGCAAGAGCGATTACCCAATCCTGATCTATTTGTTCAGTTGCTATATCTATAGTTGTTGTTGTGGAGCGTCATTCCTAGAACTGCCAATTTTATTAAACATTTTGCTACGTGATGTGTAGCCTTATTTTAGAACGGGGCACAATTAAGCCTAAAATTCGCTATGCCCATGTTAGGTACGCATATATATTATTATGAAGTCTAATCTAGAGGATTTTTGCTACAAACGCAGTTGTTTTCTGCATTTTCCTTGCGATACTAGCTGGCTCTAATGATCTTTATACCATGTGGCAAGAAGAAAATAATCAATTAGTACGTGTATTTAAGTTCAAAGACTTCACAGAAGCTTTTGGGTTTATGACGCGGGTGGCGATCACAGCAGAGAAGATGGATCACCATCCCAATTGGAGCAATGTATATAATAAGGTAGAAATCAGGCTCTGTACCCATGATGCAGGTGATATCATCACGAACAATGACAAGAACCTGGCAGCAGCCATCGATAAGCTAGTCGAATGAGTATAGAAGAAACGGCACTCTATATCGTCCCAACTCCCATTGGGAATTTGGAAGATATCACCATGCGCGGATTGCGCATGTTGAAAGAGGTCGATCTCATTCTGGCAGAAGATACCCGCAATACAGGTATTTTGCTCAAGCACTATGAAGTATCGACTTCTATGATGAGCTATCATATCTTCAATGAGCATAAGCAAGTAGATTATTTGATCAAACGCATGCTCAATGGAGAGAAAATGGCACTGGTATCCGATGCAGGTACGCCTGCCATCTCTGATCCTGGCTATTTATTGGTCAGAGCATGCCTCGATCATGAGATCAAAATAGAATGCTTGCCTGGTGCAACTGCTTTTGTTCCAGCCTTAGTCAAGTCTGGGTTGCCTACGGAGAGTTTTGTATTCGAAGGATTTTTGCCCCATAAGAAAGGGAGAAAAACCAAGCTGGAACAGTTGAGTGAGGAGAAACGAACCATCATACTTTATGAATCGCCCCATCGACTGATCAAGGCATTGGATCAGCTTATCGAACACTGTGGTGCCGAGCGGCAAGCTTCGGTATCTCGAGAAATCTCGAAGCTCTTTGAAGAAACAGTCAATGGTACTCTTCAAGAAATCAAAACGCACTTTGAAGCTAAAAAAGTGAAAGGAGAGATTGTCATGGTCATCGGTGGCAAAGGAAAAAAATCATGAAGCTAGCGCAAATACTACAACCGAGTATCAAGTTGATCAAGCAAGTGGGTGAATTCATCCATCAAGAGAGTCTCACTTTCAGCACTTCCAGTATTGAAAAGAAGGGATTCAATGATTTGGTGTCCTATGTTGACAAACAAGCCGAACAGCAACTTGTCAATGGATTGAAAAAGATATTGCCAGAGGCAGGTTTTATAACAGAAGAAGGAACATCTACTGAAAAGGGAGAGCTGTACAATTGGATCATTGACCCACTAGATGGCACTACGAACTTTACACATGGGCTGCCAGTTTATGCCGTCAGTGTTGCGCTCATGTGCGAAGATAAAATTGTGCTAGGTGTCGTGCATGAGATCAATCGGGAGGAGTGCTTTTATGCCATCGAAGGAGGCAAGGCGTATTGCAACGAGCAAGAAATTCAGGTATCTCCAATCGACCAGCTAGGCGATAGTTTACTGGCCACAGGCTTTCCATATTATGACTTTGCACAAATGGATAAATACTTAAAGATCCTGAATCAATTCATGCAATCTACGCATGGGCTTCGAAGAATGGGCAGCGCAGCGGTAGATTTGGCGTACGTGGCGTGTGGCCGATTCGAGGGATTTTTTGAGTATAATCTCAACGCTTGGGATGTGGCTGCTGGGGGATTTATTGTACAACAAGCCGGTGGGAAGGTTACTGATTTTTCAGGTAGCAATGATTATATTTTTGGCAGGGAAATCTTAGCGGGATGTGCCGTACATGCGCAAGTGCTCGAAATAGTTCAAGGGCATTGGAGTGACCAATAGGCTGGACTTTTTAACAAAAACGTGTAAATTTAGAAAATTATATACCATTAATTATGAAGACACTTAGAACAATAACAGCACTCGCCTTACTATTATTTAGTTTTTCTAGTTGTGATAAACTGCAAGATCTAGCGGAATTTCCTTTAGATTTTTCCTTAGATGAGACTTTTAGCGTAGAAGATGCGGACGCAGAATTTACCACTTCGACCACGATCAACGCACTAGATGATGGAAATATCAGTTCCAATGTGGACAAGATAAAGGCTTATGAAATTGAGAAAGTTGCGATCACTATCTCCAATCTGGTGGCAGATAATTCTTCCTCAAGTCTCAGCAATCTGAAATTGTCAATTGGTGGCAATGAGTATTCAATTGATGGATTGCCCTCATTGGCCATAATGGAAACTCAGGGAGAAATAGAACTCATTATAGACACTTCTGGATTGGAAGCAATAAGAGCATTGATTGCTGCTGGCACAGATGTTATTGTAATCGCATCAGCCACTGTCAATGATGGACCTGCAAGTTTTGATTTAACCCTAAGCATTTCTGGAAAAATAACGGTTGGTCCTTGATCTAATAAGAAGTAGAACAAGCAACACAATTAAAAAAGGACTGAGGTTAATACCCCAGTCTTTTTTCTTTTATTCAGGCATTGGAAATCCCCGATCTCGCATGAGTGCTTCGATCTGTGCATCTCGACCTCGGAAGAGTCTGTATGCTTCTGCCGGATCTATCGAGTTTCTTGGTGCGAATAAGTATTTCACCAGTTTAGCAGCCATGTCTTTGTCATAAAATCCTCCAGGAGAATCCATAAACGCTTCTGCAGCATCTGCCGTGAGTACATCTGCCCACATATATCCATAATACGCAGTAGCATATCCCTCACCAGAGAATACGTGTCCAAAGTGTGTTGATCGATGACGCATCACAAGTTCTTCGGGCATATTCAGAGCAGTCAGCGTCTCTCTTTCAAATGTGTCTGGATCAAGATCTGTAGGATCCGTAGTATGATAGTACATGTCCATCAATGCTGACGCCAGATATTCAGTAGTAGAAAATCCTTGATTGAAGTTTGCTGCTTTTTTGATTTTCGCAATTAGATCTGCTGGCATAGGTTCTCCTGTTTGATAGTGCACCAAATAGTTGTTGATCACCTTGTCCGTAGATAACCAGTATTCTAACAGTTGCGATTGGAACTCGGTGTAGTCACGAACACCTCCATTGAGAGATGGATATCTTACATTTGAGGATAGTGCATGCAGCGCATGACCGAATTCGTGGAAAAAAGTATTGGCGTCATCCCATGACACCAACAATGGTTCTCCTGGAGCTGGCTTCACAAAATTAGAATTGTTGGAAGAAAGAACCGTTACTTTACCATCATAGGTGGTTTGACTTCTATACGCATTTGCCCAAGCACCAGATCGCTTACCTTGTCTGGAGTAGGGATCCAAATACCAAAGACCGATGTGATCTCCCGAAGTTTTATCAGTCACTTCCCATACGTTGACATCTTCATGATACACAGGGACGCTTCCTTCAGGTACTGGCTCAAAATTGAAATTGAATAGTTCGCCTGCCACAAAAAACATGGCCTCTGTAATTTTATCCAGTTGTAAGTATTGTTTGACTTCATCAGAATCGAGGTCATATTTTTTCTTCCTTACTTTTTCAGCATAGTATCGATAGTCCCAAGGCTCGATGGTGATATTGTCATCGAGTTCATCAGCAACAGTTTGCATATCAGCGACTTCTTCATTGACACGTGCAATGGCGGCTGGCCAAACGGCTTCCATCATATTCATGGCATTTTCAGGTGTTTTTGCCATGCGATTTTGAAGTCTCCATTGCGCATAGTTTTCATGCCCCAAGAGCCCTACTCTCTCATTGCGTAGTTTAAGAATTTTTTTAATATTGTCATTATTGTCATACTCATCGCCATTGTCTCCTCTCGAATAGTATGTTGACCAAACCTTCTTTCTAAGCGCTCTTTCTTCGGAATACCTAAGAAATGGATCCATGGAAGAGCGTGTATTTGTGACCGCATATTTGCCCTCTTGTCCACGATCTGTTGCAGCTTTGGCAGCTGACTTGATATAGGACTCCGATAGCCCACTTAGTTCATCTTCGTTCAAGTAGATCACATAATTTTCCTCATCCGCCAATACGTTGTTGCCAAATGTTGTGTATAGAGAAGAAAGCTCTTTGTTAATTTCAGCATAACGTGTTTTGGATGCTGCATCCAGATCAGCACCATTCATTGCAAAACCTTCATACGTTTGCTGGACTACCCGTTGCTGATCAGCAGCAAGCGGGTTCTCTTTACTCGCGTCATACACTGCTTTGATACGTGCAAAAAGCTTTTCATTTTGCGTGATCTTGGAGCTGAATTCGGAAATTTTTGGAGCCAATTCTCCTTGAATTTCCCTAAATTCTGGTGACGAAAGACTGCCTCTCCAGATACCGTAATAGACGAAAGCTCTGCCCAGAGCCGCACCTGATCTTTCCATTGGCACGATGGTATTATCAAAGGTTGCAGGATCCGCATTGTTGGCTATTTCATCGATTTCTGCTAAGTTGATTTCCATGCCTCGTTCCATAGCGGATTTGACATCTGCGAGATTCATCTGATCGAAAGCTGGTAATCCACCATATGGACCAGTCCATTCTTGTAGCAGAATATTAGATTCCGGGCTTGCTTGTTCTTGCTCAGGAGCTGGAGTACAGCTAATCGCTATTAGCAATGTGAACACCGCAATAATTTGTGAAGTTTTTAGTAAGTATCGTTTCATTTGCTGTTGGTTTGTTGAATTCAATAATAGACCTACTACTTGGTCAATTAGGTAAACAAGTTAAATAATCCTACGCAATGAAAAAGATGAATTTACATAAATGTTTGATCAGGTGTGTCACTTGGTCACCACTTGTACATCGGCTTATGGATGCTTGCAGAAGACAGGTGGGTTGAGTTTGCGCAGGTTGTAGTTAGACGACATGACTTCTCCATACGCTCCGGCACTGCGAATAGCAATCAAGTCTCCTCTTTGGGAAATAGGCAAACTGACACCCTCTCCAAAACTATCTGAGGATTCGCATATGGGACCTACTACATCATATTGTTCCATTGGTTCACCGCTTCGGCTCGTGTTTTCAATACGATGATGTGACTGGTACAAAGCAGGTCTGAGCAACTCCGTCATGCCTCCATCCAAAATCAGAAAGTTCTTTTGAAGTCCTTTTTTAAGATACAATACGCAGGTCATCAGCGAGCCACATTGGCCTACAATTGACCTGCCCAATTCAAAGTGTACTTGTTGTTCGGGTTTCAAGTTCAAATGTTTTGCAAATGCACCAAAATAATTCTTGAAATCCGGAATGGGGTTTTCTCTTGGATTTTCATAGTCTATTCCCAATCCGCCTCCGAGGTTGACTACTGATATCTCCACCCCTTTGTCAATAAACCATTGATTGATTTTGTTGACGGCTTGCGCAAGCTCTACAAATACGTCCATATTTGTGATCTGTGATCCGATATGAAAGTGAAGCCCTATGCACTGAACATGTGAGCAATTGCTCAGCGTTTCCAGTACTTGGTCAAACTCCCATGGATTGATGCCAAACTTATTTTCTTCCAGTCCTGTAGTGATGTATCGATGCGTAAGTGCATTCACATTTGGATTGATTCTCAGTGCTATTCTGGCAGTTTTATTCTGCTTCGCTGCTAGTTCGTTGATCACCTCAATTTCATGAATAGACTCACTATTGAAGCAGAATATCTCATGTGTCAATCCTAAATTGATTTCCGCATCGCTTTTTCCCACGCCAGCAAAAGCAATGTCTTTGGCATCAAATCCTGCTTCAATCGCTTTGCTAACTTCATTGCCGCTCACGCAGTCTGCTCCAATGCCATGAGCGTTTATGACTTCCAGAATTTGATCATTGCTGTTGGCTTTCAAAGCATAGTGCAGGTGATAATTATGTTTTGAAGCATGTCTTTTGACCTCATTGAGTGTTCGCTCAAGCAGATCTAGGTCATATTGATAATACGGGGTAGTAGGCATCATACGGTTACTGGTTCTGAGGATTTTTCAAATAGGTGCTGATGAAGATTGTTGAGTGCTGCTACCTTGTCTTCACTTCTTACAATTAAAGAAATATTGTGCAAACTTCCGCCAAAAGAAATCATTCGAATGGGGATGGTATCCACGGCTGTCAATACTTGAGCAGTTATTCCTACTTGCTCAGCAGGGAAATATCCTACCAGGCAGATGATGCTTAGCTGGTCTTCGACAATCACTTCACCAAAGGAACTAAGCCTGTTGATAATTTTTTCCAGGTGTTGATTATTGTCGATGGTCAGTGAAACAGCCACTTCGGAAGTAGTAATCACATCAATTGGAGTTTTGTATTCTTCAAAAAGTTCAAACACATTTTTCAAAAAACCATAGGCCATCAACATGCGATAGGATTTGATTTTGATAGAGGTGATCGAATCCTTCGCTGCGATCGCACGCACGCCACCTATGAATGCTTGCTTTTTAATGATCGTGCCGGCTCTGGATGGCTCAAATGTATTCTTTAAGAGTACCGGTATATTGGCTTCTTTGGCAGGCAAGATGCTTTGTGGGTGAAGTATCTTGGCACCGAAATAGGCCAGTTCAGCCGCTTCTTCAAATGATAGTGCGTTGATGGGCGTGGTGTCTCTGACAAATCGTGGATCATTGTTGTGCAGACCATCTATATCTGTCCAGATCTGAATCACTTCGGCATCCAAAGCGACTCCAATGATTGCAGCAGAATAATCACTCCCTCCGCGCTTGAGGTTGTCGATGGCTCCCAGGTGATTTGTGCAGATATACCCTTGCGTGATGATAAATTGGTCTGATTGGGGTTCAATGAGCTGAGACAATCGCTTTGTAGTTTTTTCATAGTCTGGCTCTTCATCCTCATTGATGTACATATAATCCAATGCATCAATCAGTGATGCTTCTAGATTCAACTCTTTGAAATATGCAAGGATGATGTGTGACGACAGCAACTCTCCCTGTGCCAAAATCTCGTTCTGATTGAAATGAATAGGGCGCTCATCAATTTGTTTCTGAATGACTGAGATATGTCTATTGAGTATTTGAAATGCTCGGTTTTTATACGCTTCTATTTGGAATAAATCATTAATGATATGAGTATGCCGAGCGACTACCGCTTCCAATGCCAAGCTGGCTTTTTCAAATCTACCGAGAATGAGGGAGGAAGTGATATCGGTCAATAAATTGGTGATTCCTGAAAATGCCGAAAACACCACGATGCGTTGGCTGTCAGTAGATGAGATTATATCCACAGTGCTTTTGATCGCACTCGCAGAACCAATGGATGTTCCTCCAAATTTTAAAACTTGCATGTATTTATTTTTTTACAAAGAACGTCACCGCAAGCCATATGAAGAATTTATAAATTAAATTATGCTTAAAACATACAATTTGTATAAATTTATACATGCGAACAATACAAGAAGCAACCGAACGAATAGTGACTCAGACACCATTCTGGCTGGAGGCGATGGATGAGAAGTTATTGAACTTATCATCTCTGGCTAGAAAAATACAGCCAGAAATAGAAGGCGAACTGATGAAAAAGGTGAATGCAGGAGCGATCATCATTGCGCTTAATCGCATGCCAACAGGTATAAATAGCAAAATGAAGCGAGGTATTCAGTCATTCATAGAACGACTTGGAGACCTCACGGTGAAGTCTGACATCTGTGACTTTACCTTCGCCCATTCTACTACATTAGCCACTAAAATCGCCAGGGTGATCACAAATGCATCAGAAAAGGGTGGGTTCTTCACCGTCTCAGATGGGGTGGCCGAAGTGACGATAGTAGCCAGCAAGACACTGAAGTCTTTGATTTTAGAAGGCATGGAGCAGGAAAAATTGATCAATGAGCAAAATGATCTTGCATCTATCACCGTCAACTTGCCAAAACAGAATACAGAACAGTCTGGCATCTACTATTTCATTCTCAGGCAATTTGCCTGGGCAAATATCAATATTGTGGAGGTGATTTCCACAACCAATGAAATAACGCTGGTCGTCAAATCGAACGATATTAATCTGGCATTTGCCAAACTGATGGAAATGAAAAAGTAGATAATACCAATTAAGGTTTATAAGGGCGTAAAAAATTCTGTAAGGAATTTCATTTTGAGAAAGGCAAAAAGCGCAGTCATAGCATTGCTACGAGGAGCATTTTTAACGCATCACAAAATTAAATTCATAAGAAGATATGCGTCATTATAAATGTTAATTGGTATAAGTACCACTTATGTCTATTGATAATTTCGACTACATTTGGACATTAAAAATCTATTCAAATCAAAAAACCACTTATGAAAAGGATACTATTATTGTTAATTGGTGTTGGCACTCTGAGTTGCAATGCTGAGGTATCATCTGATGTTGAAGTGCAGGAGCAGATTGTCGTAGAAGAGAATCCAATACTTCCTGATCGCGTACTCAATGTGGCTTTTTTGATGGTAGATGGTGTTTATAATTCCGAATTGGTAGCTCCAATGGATATATTACATCATACAGTATTTCACACAGACAAAGGGATGAAAGTTTTCACCATAGCTCCAAGTATGGAAGCGATTACGACATTTGAGGGACTGAGAATTTTACCTGATTATAGCTATTTACAAGATTCGATTCCAGCCATCGATGTGCTTGTGATTCCAAGTGCCGAACATAGCATGGACAGTGATTTGGAAGATGAAGCACTCATCGGTTTTGTAAAAAGTACCGGAGAAAAAGCGATGTATGTGATGTCGCTTTGCGATGGTGCCTTTGTACTGGCCAAAGCTGGCCTTATTGATAGATTAGAATCAACAACATTCCCTTCAGACATCCCTAAGTACCGAGAAATGTATCCTGAGTTGACAGTGCATGAGGATGTCAGTTTTGTTCATGATGGCAAAGCAATAACCTCTGCAGGTGGGGCGAAGTCATATGATCCGGCACTTTACCTGTCAGAGATATTATATGGGAAGAAGGCCGCCAGAGGAATAGCAGGAGGTCTTGTGATAGATTGGGATGTAGCGAAGGTCCAACATGTAGTTGTAAGTGAATAGAAAGAATTTTATTAGACACTTTTCTTTTTCCATTTTCTCTTAACTTTTCGAAATAGGTATATCCCACCAATAGTAACGATTACAAATGGCCATAATGTTGTAAATCCAATTAGAAATGAAAGAAAGCCTTGCCAGCCGTTATCAAGAGCGTTGAATATGCGAGCCCCAAAACCTTTTCGTTGAAAAGATTCGTACTCGTAAGGAAGAACTTCATAGAAGGATACTTTGATCGAACTCAGGTAAACCTGCTTGCCTAGATAATTGAATTGCCCTTGGAGACGTTCTATATCCGTTCTCACCTCATTAAGGTTCTTCTCAATTTCTAGGATGTCTTTGATTGCTGAGGCTTTTTGTAGGAGTTCAATATATCGTTGTTCAAGAGCTTTTTTGTTCGTAATTCTTGATTTAAGATCGTAATAACGACTCGTTACATCCTCAATGTTTGAATATTTGTTGTTGAGATGAATTCCCAAACCTGAAAGAGATGAATACAGCGTGTCGTACTTATTGGAAGGTACTCGAATGGTTAGATTATAATTTATTCGTTGGGATGACTTAGACTGATTTTCATTTTCAATATAAGCTTCATGTTTGGACAAGCTTGTTAGTATTTTTTGGTAGTCCTTTTCAATATTTTCAGATTGGAATTCAATACCACCTGTTTTGACAACTTTCTTTGTTATTTCTTCAGATTCTGTTTTTTGAGCAGGGGCAGACTGTTGATTCGCTGGTATATCCAACAAATCCTCGAATTCTTCTTCCACATCTCCATACATCTCCTGATTAGCATTGTTACAAGCAAGAGAAAAAAGAAAAATTGAGAATAAGATAAAGTTCTTCATAATGAAATCAGTTTTGTCTATCGAGTAATGCTAGGCAATATACATGAAGTTTTAGCCCTTATCATACAGGGAAATCGCTTTTAAAGATAATAGCTCAATAAAATTCACTAACAAGTAAAAATTGCGAATTAAAACTAAGAGTCCACTCCGAAAAGTCAAAATTCACATTTTTGACTTTTTCAACCACTCCAAAACAAGCGTATTCGCTAATTTTCGCCTCGGTTCGTGTCCTCACGAAC
>JGI24005J15628_10001551_pt1 | contig 12199 bp, 3 predicted proteins | sample LinPmetageLP40_FD_15628 | JGI IMG/M metagenome (IMG submission 15628)
TAGAAAAGAAGATAGAGATTTACAAATGCAACAAAGAACAGCATCAGCTCAAGATTTTGAAATTGCTGCTAAAAAAGACACTATACAAGCACAAAGAAACAAAGTTGTACAAGATAATAGAAAAGAAATGACTGGTATAAATAAAGCAATTGCAGAAATAGCTCTTACGACAAGTAAAGCTGAATATGATAATGGATTTAAACAGTTTGAAGCTGAAACAAAACTTGTAGGAGATGCCCTTAAAACAGTTACAGATGGAATGAGAGATCAAGTTTTATTAAAACAAGTTGCGGCAAGTGAAAATAGAAGTTTAGTACAACTCGTTACTGAATTAGTGCGTGAAAAATCAAATTTATCAATTAGTAATTCATTAGAAAAACCTAGAGTAGATCAAATTAACAATGAATTATCAGCAATTAATAAATTATTATATAAGAAACTGGGTGTACAAGTTACCCCAATGTCAGGTGCAAGTTTTCAACAAACAAATTAAGAGTAAAATCTAATGGCAGATATAAAAGCTGGCATATATGAAATGCCTGATGGAAAAAGAATGACGTTAAATTATGACGTTGTTACTGATGCAGATAAAACAGAATTCTATAGTACGCTTTCAGCCGCATATCCAGATTATTATCAACCTTATAAAAAAGAAATAGATAAAAATTGGTTAGGTCTAGGAGAACCCGGAGTTGGGCGTCTTGGAGAAATAGCTGTTGGTCCTATTAGGGGTTTTGGTACTGCTGGACTTGCAGGATTAGAAGGTCTTTCTAATTTAATTGATCTAGATAATGATAGTGCTGTTTCAACAGGATTAAGAGCTGCAAAACAAAACTTTAGAGACATTGATCTTTTAAAACCAAAAGAAGGTTATGAAGATGATTACGCTACTATGGTTTCAGAAGGTGTGGGTAATTTAGGTGCTTTTGCAGCAGTAGGAACAGCAGCGGCTGTTGCTAGTCCAGCATTAGCTTTGCCCGCAGCAGTATTATTTGCAGGAGGTACAGGAGTAAGTCAACAAGCAGATAATTTAGCTAGAACAAGAGCAGAAGGTAAAGAAGTATCTGCTGCTCAAGAAATTGGTAGTGAAGTAGGTAGTTTTGTTATAGGTACAACAGAATTACTTGCAATAAGACATCTTGCTAAATTAATGAGATATTCAAGACCTGATGATGTTAAAAAAGCTATGTCTACTTTTCAAGAAAATATTTCTAGAATTGATCCTAAAACTGGTAAACCATTACAAGATGTAAAAGATTATCTTATAGGTGGCGGTGCATTAGCAGTTGGAGAAGCTGCTCAAGAAGCTCTTGCTGGTATGGCTCAAAATTTCTTATCTAATACTGTTTATGATGCAGATATACCTGTATTAGAATCTGCAGTAGACGATGCTACTGTAGGTGGTGGTGTAGGTTTTTTAGCAGATGCATTCATGAGAACGCTTGCTGGAAGAAGATATCGTCAAGCTTATGGTATGGCATATAGTGAAGATCAAGCTATAGAGCATGATGAAGCACAAAAAATAAGAGATGAAGAAGTTATTAAATTAGCAGAAGAAGCAGCAAGGCAAGGCAATCCTATTATTGATCCTGAAAGTGTTCCAACTTTAGCAGAACAAGATGGAGAATATTTACTTAAATCTAATAACTATTCAAAGTTAGATGCTGATGGAAATGTAATACCTACTCGTTTAGCTGATTTAGATTTAAATGAAATATATGATTTACAGTTATCTTTAGAACAAGAAATTGAAGCTGGTGAACAATTAATTTTAAATAATGAATTAACTCCAGATGAATTAAATAATAAAAAAATTGATTTAGAAAAAATTAATAATATTATTAAAGGTTCAAATGATGAATTAGTTAATAATAGAACTCCAGAAATTCCCCTTGTAGAAAACTTTACATTTTCACCCAATATGGATGGAACTATAAATGTAATAGGAGAAGAAACTAACGAAAATAGAGGTACATTTAATAATATAGAAGAAGCTTCACAAGCAGCTTTAGATTTTACTAAACAAGATAGAAGTAAAGCTATAGTAAATACATCATTAGAAGTTGCAGATGCAAATGGTTTATTAGGAAATGGAACAGCAGAAAGAATTGGTCATTTTTTATATGATCCATTATTTAATGAAATTGATGCTAAAGCAATTGCAAATTTTGATTCAACAATTAGTGAAAAAAGAAATGAACAAATTGATTTAAAAGATGACATTGTTGCTAAATCAATACTAGAAAATTCTGAAAATTCTAGATTAGCAGAACAAATGATGCAAAACATGAACACTAAAGATTTAACTCCTGTTGCACTTGCAGAAGTTAAACAAAAATTAATAGAAAGATTAGAAAGAACTAATGTATATCCATTAAACACAACTAAAGTTGATCATAAAAGTCAATTAGGTATTTTGTGGAAAAATGCAAAAGCAAAAAAATTAAAACAAAAAAGTTATTACACAATAGAAGAAACACAAAAACTTTTAAATAAATCAGACTTTAATGATTTAATGACAGAACTTGCAAGAGTTAGATTTAAATTAAATCGTAGAACTGGTGAAAGAGTTCCAGTAAAAAGAGTTAAAAATCAAATAGATGCATCACCTAAAATTATAAGAGAAGCTTTTGAATCAAAAAATATTAAAGTAAATAAAAATAATTTTACTGATACAATGTTTTCTGATTCTAATTTTGGTTACTTTGCAAAAGCTCTTACAGGAGCTACATCTATAAAACAAATGTCTGATGGTCAAAGACAAATATTTCTAGCAAAAATAAAATCATTACCTAGATTTAATACATTAACTGAACTTCCTAATTACAAACCAAGAGAATTTTATACTAATCAAGATTTAAATTTATTTTTACAGATAAATGCTGGCAAAAATATTACTCAAAAAAATATAAAAGATTTTTTAGTAAAACAACAAATAAAAAGATTTGTGTCTGATAAACCTTTAGTTGGTGATATTAGAATTGAAAAAGATGGATCACGTTTTAAAGCAGTATTAAAAAATACTGTAATCAATGAATTTAAACAAGATTTAATTAATAGTGGTCGTGCTAAAAAAGAAAAAGGTAAATTTAAATTAGTTGATAATTATAAATCTATTAGAGATGCAAAAGCACAAAGTTATATTAATGAGACTCCTCTTGAATTTAAACAAAGATTAAAAAATACAACATCATTTAATGATGTAGATATAGAAAGAATTGCAAATAATGATACAGTTTCTAGAGAAAGAATTTTAGGAGTAGAGTCTAATAATTCAAAAGATATATTATTGCTACCATCACCAGATTTAAATAAAAAATATGATTTTTTCTTAAAAACATTAAAAGATAGATTAAAAACTTATGGTTTAAATGATGTTGGAGTAAAATTAGATAATGCTTTAAAAGCATCTTTAAATATTAGAAAAAAAGGTGGGAAAGTATTTTATAAACCTGTAGTTGATGAAGATAAAACTAAGCCAACTAAAGGAGTATATGACAGTCCATTAGAAGCAATTGTTTTAGCCACACAAAGAATTGATCCTAATGATCAAATGAGTCAAGCTGAATTTGAAGCAGCACTTACTGGCACAATGGATCACGAAGTAATTCATGCTTTAGTACAAATGGGTTTATTAAAAGAAAGTGAATTTCGTATCTTACTTAATGAAGCTAAAAAGAAATTACCAGCATCTAAAATAGAAAACATGAAAAAAGTTTATGCTGATGAAACTTCAGCAAGATTAAATGAAGAATTTGTTGCAGAATATTTTAGTCTTTATAGAAGTAATCCAGAAATATTTAGCCCTAAAGCTAAAAATATAGTACAAAAAATTATTAATATTTTAAGATCACTGGGTCAATCTATTTATGATAGTGCTTTTGATAGTCCAAGAACTGTTCTCAATGACATTATCGAAGGAAAAATAGGAAGCAGAGATAGAGGAAAAGTAAGGAATTTACAAAATTACAAAGATAGTCTTGAAAAAAAATATGGTGCGCCTTATGAAGATTTTATTGGTTTAGGAATAAAACCACCTAGTGCAGTTTTAAGTGATACAGATAAAGATGGAGATGCACTTAGTTCAATATCAACTTTACCAGAAGATAAACCAAGTTTTTCTCATGATTATGAATTTGAAATTATTAAAGAAGATGGAATAAAAGCTGCTAGAAAAGCTATAGATTCTAATGAAGCAATTCAAATAGGAAAAAATATTTATAGTATTGATGATTACTATCCTAAAACATTACCAGAAGTAAAAAATGTTGTAGAAAGATTAGTTCCTAAAGATACAAATACTGATTTTTATACTGTTAGTTTACCAGTTTCATATGATACTGGTTTGCCAGTAACACCTGAAAAAGACCTTAAACGTGCTGCTTCTGAATTTGCTTACGATTCACTAAGTGAAGATAATTTTATAACAGAAATTGTTGAAGAATTTGCTAGAGAAAATAGATTAGAAATTCTTGAAAATATTACAAATAAAAACATAAATGAAGTTATTGATTATGTTATTTCTAATTCTCCATTACCTATACATAAAAAATATGCAGAGATAGCTAAAAAATCATTAAAACCTTTACAGAAAATGGGTAAAGTTATAACAGTTAATCCTGTTCCAAGAGATATATCTCAAGGTGAATTTCTTGAAATGAAAGAAAGAGGTCGTTTTGGTAACGATACAAGTTTGTCTTTTCTTAAATTAAGACAGGCTTTTTCAAAAGGAATGGTTGCTTTTTATACAGGAAAATTTGATCAAAGATATTCAGATCAAGAAAATAGACCAATCATTTATTCTTACAATAGAATTAAAACACCAAATAATATATTTTCTCAATCTATGAATGTTTTAAAAACAGCAACAAAAGATATAGAAACTATTTTAGATAATCCTAATGCTGACATGACTACTATTAGGAATAATTTATTAAAATTAAATAAAACATTAAATGAATTAACAAATGAAATGGCTCAATCACTTTCATTTGTTGGTTTAGATAAATTCTTAAAAAATGCAACTATTTTAGAAAATGCTATAACTCAACATGTGTCTTTAATCTCACCGTCAAATACATTTCGCGATGAAAAAGGAGAGTATCACGTTAAAGGAAAGTTTCAATCAACTTCTATTTTAAGAGATAAACGAACAAACAATGTTACACCTAATATAAAATATTCTCAAAGTCGTAAATTATATGGAACAACAGATTCTTTAAATTTTACTACTATAATTCATGAAATTTTTCATTCTTTAAGTGCTGAAACTCTAGACTTTCAAGAAGCTGCACAAAAAGAATTGCGCGCATTAAAAAAAGAATCAAAATTAATTCAATCTGAAGAAGGTCGTCGTTATGATAAAGATGATGTATTACTTGCTCCATTTGATAAAGGTGTAGCAAAAGTTGATTCAATTTTTAAAGCTATGAAATCAAATGATTCTTATATTGAATTACAAAAATTAAGAAAAAGAATTCAACGAGAAATAAAAAAAGATATTCTTGCAAAAGAAAAAAATCTTCCAAAACAAATAGTTCATTATGAATATTCAGATAATCCTGCTGTTGTTAGCAAAGGTAAATTAAATTTTTATCCACTTTCAAATGTACACGAATTTTTAGTTTATTCTTTTTCAGATGAAAAGTTTGCAAGATATTTAGACACAGTGCCATATTCTCCAAATGGTAAAAAAAGTTTATGGGATAAAACAGTTGAAAACGTAAGAAAAACATTAAAATTAAAACCTAATCAAGACAGTGCATTATCTTTTATAATGTCAAAAGGAAATCAATTATTAAATATAAATAAAAAAGAATTAGATTATGTTTTAACAAGTTTTAACAAAAAAGCTGCTTTAAATAGATACACAGATGGAATGGAAATAGTAAGTATTCCAGAAGATATGCATCAAAGATTTATAAATCAACAAATTTCAGAAGATGATCCATTAGGTGAATTTGTATTAAGAAAAAAATCAAAAAGAAAAATTGATCGGACTGGTGATCTTAGAAAAAATCAAAAAGAGTTAGTACAAAGGTATTACGAAGAAGATGGAGAATTACCAAAAATTATAGATAAGCCTTCTTTTTCTAGAGGATCAGGACCAACAAATTCTACAAACAAAAATAGAGATAGAATTTATGCATTAACACAAGTGCTTAATGGAAAAAAAGGACAACTTAGAGAAAGAGGAATATCTGCTCGTACTAGAAATAGATTAGATAATGAAATTTATGATTTACAACAAGAAATAGAACAGTTAGAAAATTTAGATGCACCTTCATACAATAAAGCGGGATTGACTGCTAAACAACTTTTATATGCTGGAGATATAGAAGATGCAGTATATGAATTATGGTCTAGAAAAAATGGCAATCCTCTTGCAGAAGATTTTAAAAAATTATTTAAAGAAATAGCACCAAATTCTACTAAAAATCATACATGGAAAGATTATAGACAATTAAGAAAACAAGTTAGAGATGCTTACAAAAAAGGTTATAACGATAGATGGTATGAAGATTGGGGTATAAATATTCCTAATTTAGTAGGCAATGCAAATCTTTTAGAATTTTCAGCAGTCTTTGGAATTACTTCAGCACAAGCTACACCTGAACAAAATCTTAAAGATACATTACAAACTATGATAATTGCTCGTAAAATTGATCCAGATAAAGAACCTAAAAAGTTTGTTAAAGCTTTAGAAAAAGCAAACGTAGGAAAATCTGCACCAGCAAGGTTAAATTCTATATTAAGATTTTATGAATTAGGTGTATTTGAAAGATCAAAATCATCAGGGCAAAAAACAACTACTTATGGTTTAGAAACTCTTATGGCTATGCAAGGAAAATTTACACCATTTATGGTTGTAGATAGGCATATGATAAAACAATATGGAATGGATGGGCTTTCAACTAAAGGTAATCCAAGTACAACTGCTACTGAAAATGAATATAGATTTATGCAAGCTATTAATTCTATATTAGCTGGAGCAGAAAATTATGAAATTGATGGATTAACTTATAATTTTACTCCTTCTCAAGTACAAGCATTACTTTGGGCTGATCAAAGATTTGAAGGTGAAACTGCTTCTAAAATATCTAATGAAGGTAGTTACGAGTCTGCTGAAATTAATTCTAAAAAACAAATTGAAGAATTAAAACAAATGCAGAACAAAGGTACTTTTGATAAAAATAATAGTTTTTCTGGTAAATTTATATCTCCACCTAGATATTATAGTGGTAAAAAAAGCGGTAGTATTTTTGATACAAATACACATGAAAATTTTTATAAAGCTGCTCTCGAAACAGCACCACAAATTGTACTTAATTTTAATACAGGAATTAATAGAGGATATTTACCTAACAAATTAAATGCTCCTATTACTTTTAATGCATGGGAAAAATATCATGAAAAATTAATTCAATCAATTTCATCTAATGGAAAAATAAAATTTTTAAGTGATCTTGGTATTCCTCATGAGATTACAGGCACATTAGGTTCTTGGAAAAATGGTAATCCTATTCCTAGCATTACTATACAATTGCCCGGAAGTGATCAACAAATTCAAAAAGCATTAACTGCTATATTTACAGATGCTTTTATGCAAGATTCTGCTATTTTAAAAAGACCAACTAGTCAAGGGGTAGCAAAATCAGCATTATTAATTACAAAACCAGATGGAAATAGATTTACTGTAAAAGAATTAACCAGTCTTACAAATGAACTATCAAAAATTAACAAAGATGGAACTCCATTAGACTTTAATTTATCACCTACAAAAAGAACTGGCATTATAATATCTGATCCAAGAATTAATAATGATAATTACACAACAGAAAATGCAAAAGATTTTATAAATTTAATAAATCCTATTATACAATCAACAGGAATGAGGTTAGAAAAATATGGAGAAGAATCAGAACTCTATGAATACGGAAAAAACACAGATAACTCAACAGGAACTAGAGGAGCTATACAGCAACTTGGGGATAGAATCGGTTTCAAGCAATCATCCGATTTACAGAGAACCGCCCTCCGTGACTTTTATATCCCAGCCTACGAAACCTATAAACAATTCGCAAAAGAATTAGGATTAGAACCAAATAATACTCCTCCATATCAACAAGAAAATTCTGCTTTTGGTGGTGTTATTGATATTAATATGGAAGAACTAGCACAAGCAGATCAAAGAAGAATAAAACATATAAAAGAAACACATAAAGGAATGATTCCTAAATGGGGTAAAGATGCAAGTCCACAAGCTTTAAGAACGGCTTATCGTGCAGAGAAAGGTATATTTCCTAAATTACCACCAGATGCACCTTCTTACTCTCGTTCTGAATCAAAAGTACCAGATAAGTATAAAGACCTTGTAGATAGTATTGGTAAACCAATTGTTCCAAACAAAAGTGCTGGAGAAACTTTATTAGATATAACAGATTTTATGCCTGATATAGATACTTGGTTTAATAAAGCTCTTTTTCATGCTGTTAATGATTTACAACTTATAAATAAAGGTTTAGATTTAGCAGGAAAATTATCACCAGAAGCTAAAGAATTAGAGATGAGAGCAAAAACAAGTGCTATGTTTGCTTTTTTACAAGCTAAACAATCACAATCATTTTTTGCTCAAGTATTAAAAAGAGGAATACCTGTACTTGTTGGTCCAGATGGAAAACCAGTACCAAAAGATAGTAAGTTATTTGGAGGAACAAAAGTATTAGATTTTAAACATGGTGGTTTAGCTAAAATATTAATGCCATTATTTGAAAATCCACAAGTAGATTTAGAAGCATTATTTAAAACATATTCTATTGGGTTAAAAAGTTATCGTTTAAATGAAGAAGGAATAGAAATAAATGTAACTCCTGAAGAAATACAAAAAGCTATAAATATAGGAAGTGATTATCCTGTAGTTAAACAAGTATATGAACAATATCAAGAATTTAATAGCGCATTAATTGATTATGCTGTTCAAATGGGAATCTTATCTGATGTAATAACAGAAAAACAACTTAAAGAAAATATTCTTGCAGAAACTGAAATTCAAGAATCTCAAATAAAAAATTATACATATGATCAATTATTAAATGTTGCTAATAAATTAAATGTAGATACCAGAGGTACAGCACAAATTTGGAAAGAAAATGCAGATTATTATCCATTTTATAGAAAAATGATTAATGATCAATTAGGAGGTCCATCTGTTGCAAGCGGTATAATGGGAGGAAACCCTTTACAAATAAAATTAGGTGGAAGCAAAAAAGCAATAGAACCTGCACCATTGGAAGTAATAGGTAGAAATGTATTATCTATAATGACTGCCGCAATGAAAAATCAAGGACTTCTACGATTAGTTAATCATCTTGAGAAAGCTGGACTAGCACAAAAAATACTAAAAAAAGATGCTAAAGGTTTAGATATTGTTAGTCTTTTTGATCAAGGAGACCAAGTTTACTACAGAGTATCAGACCCAATACTAATACAAGGATTGCAAAGTATAGGTATATATAACCCTAATGGATTGATGAGATTTCTTGGCGCACCAGCATCATTTTTAAGAGAAATGATTACTCGTAGTCCAGTTTTTATGGGTAGAAATATGTTTAGAGATTCAGTCTCTGCATGGGCTACCTCTGGTTCTGATATGACACCATTCTTGGACACAATGAAAGGTTTTGTAAGCGATCTATCAGAGTTAGAAAGGTTCGGAATAATAGGCGGTTATGATGCTTCTAATGACAGAAAAGATGTACTCAAACTAATAGATCGGGAATTAAAAGCCAAAGGTATGGGTGACGATGGAAACCTTGATCCTATAAAAGCCGTAAAATATATATGGAATACTTTAGGCGAATGGACTACAGCGTCAGATGGAGCTACAAGAAAAGCAGTTTATGATGATGTTTTAAACGATACAGGCGATCAATTAGATGCGGCACAACAAGCAATGGAGATTATTAATTTCAATAGAAGAGGTGCTTCGCCTCTTGTAAAAGTAATTACTACAGGGATTCCATTTTTAAATGCAAGATTTCAAGGTTTAGATGTTTTCAGAAGAGCAGTGACTGGTGAATATTCTTCTAAATTGCCAACAATGACCAACTTACAAAAAAATGAAATACAAAACAAAATTAGATTGAAATTTGCGAAGCGCGCTCTCTTTATGTCTATGATGACTGGCATATATTATATGCTTATGCATGACACAGAAGAATATAAAGAAGAAAGACAACAAGTTAGAGATGATAATTATTTGATCCCTACACCAGATGGTTTTCCAACTGCTAAACTTCCAATACCATTTGAATATGGAATATTGTTTAAAGTAATTCCTGAGAGGGCTTTAGATTTAGCTTTCGGTGATACTGACACTCGTGATATTGAAAGAACAGCATTTAGATCATTAGTTCAGACATTCAAGGTTGATCCATTGGGATTCCAAGTAACTAAACCATTGATAGAGGTCATAAATAATAAAAGTACCTTTACTGGCAATGCAATTGTTCCTTCATGGATGGAAACAGGTCTTGAAACACAATTACAAGTTTTACCTCAAACAACTGAGCTTGCGAGAGGCATAGGCATGGCAATAAATGTCTCACCAATAAAAATAGATTATCTCTTGAAAGGGTATGGAGGCACTATAGGAACATATATATTTACAATCACGGATTCTGCGGTAAGACAAGTAACTGACAGAGATTATATATCTCCAAGAATAGATCAAATGCCACTCTTAGGTGATATCTTTACAAGTGAGGTTGGCGGTGGACTTCAAGAACAATTCTATCAACTGAAAGAAGCCAGTGATAGATTTACAGCTTCAGTTAATAGGCTAGAAAAAGATGGCAAGGAAAAAGAATTACAAGCATATCTAGCAAACAACTCAGGTTTAGATATAACTAGAAAAGATATTCTTAAACTTGGTCGTTATATGAAAAAATATAGAGAAGAAAAACAAGAAATTATACAAGCTGATTTTTTAGACTCACAACAAAAAAAGAAAATGTTATTAGAATTAGACAGAGATAGAAATATTAGACTTGCTTATGTTCCAGAATTAAAAGAAATGGCAGACGTTAAAGGGTATATAGGAAATTTATTTAGAAATTAAATCTAGGCTCTCCGTAGATACCATCTTCTTTCAACTGGTTAATAATCTTTTCTTCCTTTAAGGGCTTCAATCTAAAGAAGTCATTGTAGTCAGGATGTTTCGCGTGGAACAATCTGGCATAAAATCCAATGTAGTCATTGCTGATTTTAAACTCCCCACCCCTAGTCTCAATCTCTTCATTCCATCTTATGCGATTGATGATCGCCCAATGTGAATAATGCCTCCTACCCGAAGCGATAGCTTGCAAAGTATACTCTTCAAACTTCTTCCAAATCTGTGGATTATTTTTATGCCACTCCCACCAAGCAAGTTTTCGTTGATTGAGTTCTAATTCTAATACTCTTACTTCGTTCATCTACATCCCCCTAAAAACAATAGACCAGTAAATATTTCTTTTGCAGCCCTGCTCGCTGCGATTTTTATACTTATGATGCGCTTGGCGAAGCTTAGATTTTTATGTAATAAGCGAAACTTACAAGAAAGAAAATAAACATACAGCCAGAAGCTAATAAGATATTTTTTATTTTTTGTCTCTCTTCCTGTTGTTGCTGTTCTAATTGCTGTTGCTTTTGCCAAGCATGATCAGCATCCTGTTCTTCCCACCATTCATTTAACCATTCACTCATTATCGTACCTCTCAATATAATTTAATTTATATTTTTTACATATACCTTGTAAAGCAAATTCAGTTTTGTTATCAATACTCTCAACGTATACACATAAAGTACGATTTTCTTCATAGTAATCAATGAGAGTTTTGTCACTTTCTATAGATATCCATCCACCACCAGAACCCGCTATCTTCCCACCAACGACCTCAAAAAGATCGCTAATAAACCAGACATCTATCTTTTTTTTATCAAGCAACATCAGGCATCTCCTTTCATTAATTGTAAAACCTCATTCAGTAAATCCTGTTCAGTTCCATAGGCTTCTACAAATCTGGCTTTATATGGGTGTCTACTAATTGGTTCTTCATCCTTACCACCACGATGATGGTGAAAGCACAATGGCAATACTTTAAAATGACTTCGTTTGCCATCACCTACGATATGATGTATCTCTGCGGGAGAAGTAACA
>JGI24005J15628_10001557_pt1 | contig 12183 bp, 12 predicted proteins | sample LinPmetageLP40_FD_15628 | JGI IMG/M metagenome (IMG submission 15628)
GGAGATTATGATTCGACTTATTTGGTGGTCGGTGCTGAGTGGTTAAAAACGGTATTAACCAAAGGTAATACTAATAATGATATGGTGCTTGGCTTAGACTTCAGCCAAGAATATCTTGATTCCTACAGTGAGTCTAAATACTACCATCTTGATTCCAGAGATATCTCACAAGTCACAGCCAGAGCACAATACGGCATGACCTATCATGAGAAAGACAGCCCATTTACCGCCAATACCCGATTTGGGGTGGCCCACCGTCAGATGGTGGCTGGTGAAAAACAAGACTATCAAATCGATGGCATCTCCACCTCATTCAAGGGTGATGAAGAAAATACTTACTTCAATGTTGGTATGGGTGTTGATTATCAACTCACTAATGGTATTAAAGCTTATGTCTCCGGTAACTTCATGGACAGCTCAGATGAGATTCATTCCATATCCGGTTCTTTAGGTGTGATGGGTAGTTTTTAGAAATAAATTCGAAACATTAAGAAGGTAACAAAGACAACCCAAATCGGTATCAAAATTACAACAAATGATTGCGTTTTAAATGATGCCCACATAAGTCCCCCAACAAAACTCCCATAAAAAATCGTAACTAAGTTTCCTAAGATCATACTGCTGAGTGATGAAAAACCCATTGTATAATAAGGGTATGTGACACAGATGAGGAATAAAAAGATGAGATGTTTCGCAATCGATTCATTTTTTTTAGCCACGACAGAAAAACTATAAGATAAACCCGCAATTAATAACATCCAAACTGTACCGATGACTTTTGATGATGGGAAAAAAATATCTGTCTGTTCCGACCTTATATTTGAAAGACCAGAAATTTCAAAGTAAGCAATTGAGATATTAATAAGTCCTGTAATAAGAAAAGCTAAAAGGATGAGCTGTAATGCATTTAGTTTTGCAAGTTTTTTTAGCATAGTTTAATTATCATATTGTTGAAGCTTATTAAACGTAATTACTTGATTGAGTCTTTTTGCGTAATCTCCATTACCCAGTGTGGAATAATCAGATAAACCTTCAGTTAATTTAAGGGAATCCATTTTCTTAAGCTTCGACAATTCTTTAGAGCGAAGCTTTCTTAATTTCTTATATGCTTCACCAGAATTTAAGTTATGGTAATAGGATTGAATACTTTTAAACACAGAAGTAAATTTAGCTACCTCTACTTTTTTATCTCCGCGGGCACTAATTCCACAACCCCTTGAAAAACAATGTTGCCCAAAAAAATTATTTCCTTTAACTGCAAACCTTGATGTTCCCCAAGCTGACTCGAGACTGGCTTGCGCTAAAATCAAACTGTCAGGAAAATTATTGACCTTCTCTATTAAATCAAACAATTGTTGATTGACTGATTGCCCTGCCTTTACCTTATAATATTGGACTAACGAAGATAATTTTTTCATTTCTATTTCACTGCGCTTTTTACTCTTCTTAATATTGTTAAGAAGTTTTAAAAGAAATTCTCTATCCTCTTTTATACCCATATTTGCCTTATCAATTAAGGGCCTGACATAATTGATAAAAACTTTTTTTCTCTCAGGTCCAGCAGCATATTTTTTAAAATCAGGCTTTGTATCCGCATAAGCGCTTGAAAAAGCGACCTTTAACAAAATTAAAATTATTGACCAAAAAATACTTACTCTCAATTTATGCATTACTACTCCTTTACTTATGAAATTATTTCGCCAGTTAATTTTTCAAATATATCTAAATATTTTTGGCTTGTTTTTTGGATAATATTATCAGGAAGTTTTGGTGGTGGTGGTGTCTTATCCCAATCCTGTTTTTCTAACCAATCCCGTATGAATTGTTTATCGAAGCTATGGGGGGATTTACCCACCTGGTAATTATCCTTTGTCCAAAATCTTGATGAATCAGGTGTCAGTACCTCATCCATGATAAATAATTTACCGCTACTGTCTGTACCAAATTCAAATTTTGTATCAGCAATCATGATCCCTTTTTCACGAGCAATTTCATAGGCAACCTTATAGATCTCAAGACTGATTTTTGAAATTTGATCTGTTAAATCATGTCCGATTAGTTCAATACAGGTTGCCATTGAAATATTTTCATCATGGTCACCCACCGCAGCTTTATTCGATGGAGTAAAAATGGTTTCAGGGAGTTGGCTGGCAAGTTTAAGTCCAGATGGTAATTCGATATGACAGATAGATTGGTCTTTTTGATACTCTTTCCAGCCACTGCCGACTAAATATCCACGAACTATCGCCTCAATTGGAATAGGGGTTAATTTTTTAACAACCACCGCTCGATTCTTTATCCTTAACGTTTCATCTTCTGTAACAAAATGCCTGACCTTTTCATGAGTCAAATGATTGGGCACAATGTCCTCAATCTTTTCAAACCAAAACTTTGCCATTTGATTTAGTACTTGTCCTTTATATGGAATCGTTTCATCCATAATGACATCAAATGCAGATATCCTATCAGTGGTGACAATCAACATTTTCTCTGGGTTAATATCATAAATATCTCTGACCTTACCTTGGTGTAACAATGGTAAGGATTGAACATCTAATTGAGATCTAGTGTTCAATTGTTGCTTGCTTCTCTAAAATATCTATGGCGGGTAATTTTTTTCCTTCAACAAATTCTAAAAATGCCCCTCCTGCTGTTGAGATATAAGATATATTATTTATCATTCCAAATTTTTCTAAAGCGGCAATTGTGTCGCCACCCCCAGCAAGAGAGAATGCGATCGAATTTGCAATTGCATGCGCAAGGGTTTCAGTTCCTTTAGAAAACTGGTCAAATTCGAAAACACCTATCGGCCCGTTCCATAGAATAGTTTTCGACTGTTTTAAATTTTGTGTAATGCCCTTCATAGTTTCAGGGCCTAAATCAAAAATCATGTCCGTTGGCTCTATATCGTTAATATTTTTTTTAACTGCTGTTTCACTTTCATTAAATTCTTTACCGCAAATGACATCTGTTACTAAAGGTAATGACGCCCCTCGTGATTCAAGCTTTTGAATAATTTTTTTAGCAGAATCAATAAAAGCATTTTCATGAAGTGAATTTCCTATATTAAATCCTTGAGCCTTAAGGAAGGTATTGGCAATTCCTCCGCCCAAAATTAATTGATCAACCTTATCTGCCAACTGATCTAAAATTGAGAGCTTTGTAGAAACTTTACTACCCCCAACTATAGCAACCATTGGTGTTTTTGGATTTTTCACTACTTTTTCAAGTGCTTCCAACTCACTATAAAAAAGTCTTCCCGCACAAACTTTAGGACAAAATTGAGCAATCCCATATGTAGACGCCTGCTTTCTATGAGCAGTCCCAAAGGCATCCATCACGAAGATGTCTGCAAGTGCTGCATATTTTTTTGCCAAGTTTTCATCATTATCAGATTCGCCTACATTAAAACGACAATTCTCTAATACAACGACCTCTCCGGCTTTCGCATTAAAGGATTGAGTCGTCCAATCCTTAACTAAATTAATTTTTTTATTTAAATGATTTTCTAAAAACTCAACAACAGGTAGTAGAGAAAATTCTGGATTATATTCACCTTCTGTAGGACGACCAATATGGGAGGTCACCATAACTTTAGCGCCTTCATTGAGACAATATTTAATAGTCGCTAATGAAGCTTCAATTCTTTGGGAAGATGTTATTTTTCCTGACTTGATTGGTACATTCAGATCAGCACGAATAAAAACTTTTTTATTTTTTAAATCAAAATCTTGAAGTTGATTCATTTTAGAAAAATTATTTGGCATTCATCATTGCGACAGCAGTATCTAACATCCGACAGCTAAATCCCCATTCATTGTCATACCAACCAAAAACTTTTACTAGGTTTCCATCAGGGCTTACTTTAGTTAACGTTGAATCAAAATAACAGGATGCAGAAGTATGATTGAAATCTACTGACACTAGCAGTTCCTCGTTATAAACCAAAATCCCTTTTAAATTATCTTCAGATGCTTTTCTCATTATGTTATTCACAGCATCTTTTGAGGTTTGCTTTTCTGTGACTATGGTGAGGTCAACTAGCGATACATTATTGGTAGGTACGCGAACTGCAATTCCATCTAACTTGCCTTTTACTTCTGGAATGACTAAGCCGACCGCTGAGGCTGCCCCTGTTTTTGTGGGTATCATGGAGCCTGATGCAGCTCTGGCACGTCTTATATCTTTATGCATATTATCTAATAACGATTGATCATTGGTATATGAATGAATTGTGTTCATAAGCCCTGATTTAATACCAAGTGCATCTTGAATAACTTTAACTAGCGGCGCTAATCCATTTGTTGTACAAGATGCGTTGGATACAAAAACATCACTAGATTTAAGTATTTCATGATTCACGCCATAAACGACTGTGGCGTCTATATCGGATTCTCCAGGGGCAGAAATTAAAACTTTTTTCGCTCCCTGCTCTATATGAAACTCACTTGATTTTTTACCTCTAAAAGCCCCCGTGCACTCTAATACAACATCTACATCCAGTTCTTTCCATGGAAGCATTTTCGGGTCTCTGGTGTTCAGGTATTTAATTTTCTGCCCATTGACAATAAAGAAATTATCTTCGGTCTGAATTTCTGCATCAAACTTACCGTGAGCCGTATCGTACTTGAGTAGATGGGCATGACTTTGAATGTCACCCCGGCTACAATTAACTGCAACCACATTAATATCTTTTCTGTTGTGTTCAAAAATGGCCCTTAAAACGAGTCTGCCGATCCTTCCAAATCCAGATATAGCTACATTTACTGACACATCATTCCCCTAATCTAAAAATAAATAAGGGTAGCCGCAAAGCTACCCTTATAAATATTAATTTGAATTACAGAACTGATTTTGCTGTTTTAACAACATTATCCACAGTGAAACCAAAGTGTTCAAATACAACCTTACCTGGCGCTGATTCGCCATAGGTATCTATACCAACACAGGCACCATCAAGACCTACATACTTTCTCCAATAGTCTGTTACACCCGCTTCAACTGAAATTCTTTTTACACCTGGTATCAACACACTATCTTTATATGCTTGATCCTGTCTATCATAAGCTTGAGTACAAGCCATTGATACAACTCTTGCATGGATACCCTCATCTTTTAAATTTGCTTGAGCACCAATAGCAAGGTCAACCTCTGACCCTGTTGCAATAATAATGACTTGAGCATCACCATCACAATCAGAAAGTATATAACCACCTTTTTTAATATTAGCGATTTGTTCAGATGTTCTTGAATGGAACCCCATACCCTGTCTACTTAGGACTAAACTGGTTGGGTTTTCAACATTTTCAACAGCCGCAACCCAAGCCGTCGCAGTTTCTGTTGCATCACATGGTCGCCAAACTTCCATCCTTGGAATAAATCTCAATCCGGAAGTCGTTTCGATTGGTTGATGTGTTGGTCCATCTTCACCCTGGCCAATAGAGTCATGCGTTAGAACATAAACTACACGTTGCTTCATAAGCGCCGACATCCTCATGCCATTTCTCATATAGTCAGTGAACATATGGAAGGTTCCACCGAAAGGTAGTAAACCACCATGCAATGCCATACCATTCATGATTGTAGCCATACCAAACTCTCTGACACCATATGAAATATAATTACCTGGTTTTTTACCACTCACATGTTCAAAACTCGGGCAGCTTGTTAAATTTGAACCTGTCAGATCAGCAGACCCGCCTACAAATTCTGGCAAAATAGGCGCAAGCGCAGTGATTACATTTTGTGATGCTTTTCTAGTCGCAACTTTTTCGGCTGCGTTGTTTGCATCATTAATTAGAGCATTTGATTGTTTTTCCCAGTCAGCTGGAAGCTCATTCGACATTCTTCTTTTGAATTCAGCTGCCATCTCTGGGAACTCTTTTGCGTAGGCATCGAACTTAGCGTTCCATTCTTGTTCACGAGCATCACCTTTATCTTTTTGATTCCATCCATCGTACACATCTTGTGGTATTACAAAGGGGGCATGTTCCCAACCTATTTCTTTTCGGACTAATGCAACTTCATCATCGCCCAAAGCTGATCCATGACAGCCGTGAGAACCAGCTTTATTAGGAGAACCTTTACCAATAATTGTTTTACAACAAATAAGTGTTGGTTTATCAGTTACTTTTTTTGCCTCTTTAATTGCCTTATCAATAGCATCTGGATCATGCCCATCAACGTCTCTAATAGCATGCCATCCATATGACTCAAAACGAGCCGCTGTATCATCTGTATACCAGCCTTCAATATGACCATCGATTGAGATACCATTATCATCCCAAAAAGCAATCAACTTTCCAAGACCCCAAGTTCCTGCAAGAGCACATGATTCATGGGATACACCTTCCATCAAGCAACCATCACCAAGTAAAGCATATGTGTGATGATCTACAATTTCATGTCCAGGTTTATTAAACTGATTCGCCATGAGCTTCTCAGCCATTGCAAAACCAACAGCATTACTTATACCTTGGCCTAATGGGCCTGTTGTAGTCTCAATCCCAGGCGCATAACCATATTCAGGGTGACCTGCACAAGCTGAATGGATCTGTCTAAAATTTTCAATATCCTTCATAGGTAGGTCATAACCTGTTAAATGAAGAAGTGAATAAATCAACATTGAGCCATGGCCGTTAGATAAAATAAAGCGATCACGGTTTGCCCAATCAGGGTTGTTAGGGTTATGACTGAGATGGTGATTCCACAAAACCTCCCCTATTTCTGCCATACCCATTGGCGCTCCAGGATGTCCTGAGCTTGCCTTTTGAACTGCATCCATTGATAAAGCGCGAATAGCGTTAGCTAAATCCTGTCTCGTTGCCATACTTCCTCCCAAAATTAAATTGATTGCATTGTTTATTTAACTAATGCATTTTTTTGATACCTTTAAACACTAAATTATTAACTAAACTAAGGCCACAATCAAGTTATCTATGAGTTAAATTGCGTCTCTTTCCATTTGATTGAACAACCAATACTTGCATGTTGTGTTTCTGGGCCTTTTTGTGTGATGGCGACCAACTTCATTGCCTCAAATAAATCTCTTTCATTATTTGGTTGAGCTTCTCCTCTGCCAGTAGAATCGAATCGACCACGATATTGCAACTCCAATTTTGAATTAAATCCAAAAAAATCTGGCGTACAAATAGCATCGTATGCTTTTGCTATTTCTTGTGTTTCATCACATACATAAGGAAATTCAAAATGATTTTCTTCAGCTAATAACTTCATATTTTCGAATGAATCTTTTGGATAATTTAAGACATCATTGCTGGAAATTGCAATTGTACTAATACCAAAATTTTTTAATTCATTAACATCCCGAACAAGCCTTGGTAGGATTGCTTTTACATAGGGGCAATGATTACAAATGAACATTATCACCAGCCCGTTAACTCCTCTAATACTTTCTATATTCCAATGTTTATTATCAACCCCTAGTAATTGAAAATCCTTTGCACTCCATCCAAAATCACAAATTGGTGTTGTTAGGCTAGCCAAAACTCTTCTCCGTTATGTATGATATAGAAATATATGTATAGATTTTACCATTCAAATTCACTTGATTTAAATCAGATAATTATTCTAGATGAATTCGCGAGTCACCATGCTCTTCGCGTAATGAGAGTTAAAGTAAATGACTCTCTCATCTTATTTAATGGTGATGGGTTTGAGTATAAGGGCCAAAGTGAATGGTATTAATAAAAAAACTATAAATGTTGAAATTTTATCTAAGGAGCAAAACGATAATGAATCACCTATAAGTATTAATTTATTTCAATCAATATCCTCGAATGAAAAAATGGATATGGTTATTCAAAAGGCAACTGAATTAGGTGTAAGCACTATTCAACCTATTTTCAGCTCAAGGAGCACTATCAAACTTAGTTTAGATAGAACTAAAAAAAGACTCTTACATTGGAGACAAGTCGCTATATCAGCATGTGAACAATCAGGAAGGTCAAAAATACCTATTATCAAATCTCCTATTTTATTTGATCAGATTGCAGAGGAAATCAAATCGCTAAAAGATTCACTTAGTTTAGTGCTTCACCCTCATAATCATCAACAATCAAGTAATCTCCCGAAGGATTATTCTGGAGATATTAATATTTTTATTGGACCTGAAGGTGGGTTCAACAAAGATGAAATATTGCTTCTTAAGCAGGAGAATTGTATCAATATGCAATTAGGACCACGAATTTTAAGGACAGAAACAGCACCTTTAGCAATAATTGCAATTTTACAATATAAATATGGTGATTTTGCATAATAGTTAGACTATTTTGGTATAATATAAGAGTTTATATAAATTTATTTGCAAAAAATGCAAAATAATACCAGGTAATATCATTAGGCAAAAACGTAAAGAAAGAGGTTTAACATTAAATACGTTAGCTAATAAACTGAATATCAGCGCAAGCAACCTATCAAGAATAGAGACGGGAGCGTTGAAAGTATCAGCAAATCTAATAAATCAATTAGTTGAGATCTTTAAAGTTTCCCCTCAATATTTTTTCAATCAATCATCTGTTAACACTTCAGATGCCGCAGCTCAAAGTTCTTTCATACAAAATTTTAGGTTATCAGCTAAATACATTAATCTATTCAATCAAAATATCTTTGTAATTGCGCTAAGTGGTTACGTTTTTAATGAGGATCAATTTGAAAAAATTGCCCAGGATATTAATATTTTGCACTCACTTAAAATTAAGGTCATTTTAGTTTATGGAGCTAGACCACAAGTTGAAAGCATATTAGTAAAAAATAAAATTCCAGTAAGGCTGGTAAAAAATATGCGTGTTACAAGTAGTGCTGCTCTTAAACATGTTATCGAAGTAAATGGTGCGATAAGAAATAAAATTGAAGCGACATTATCAACTATTAAGTCCGTGTCTGAGGGAATGCGTCTTTCAAGTGGTAACTTCCTTACAGCGATGCCAGTTGGTATTATTGATGGGATTGATATGGAATCGACAGGAAAGATAAGAGGGGTAGATGTGGAAGCTATAAAGAATAAATTAAATCATCATGAAATAGTAATTGTCTCTCCCATAGGCTACTCTCCAATTGGACAGATATTTAATTTATCTTATGAGCAAACTGCTGCAAACATAGCTGCTGCTATTAATGCGGATAAGCTGATTTATTATGTAGATGCCAACGGTATTCTCAACGAAAGAGGAGAGCTTATTCCTGAGCTAACTTCAGAGAAGGCACACAAGCTAATCTCCCATATCGAGGAAAAACCTTCACCCGAAAGTGCGCAGAATTTATCTTATGATGATTTCAATATTCTAAAAAGCAGTGTATTCGCTATCAAAAATAAAATAAAAAAAGTCCACTTAATCAACAGACATATTGATGGATCATTAATTGAAGAGCTTTTTACTGAAAAAGGCTCTGGAACTATTTTGACAGAATTCGCTTTGGAGAACTTTAGAAAGGCAACAGAAGGCGACTTAAAAGATATTTACAGAATCTTATTTCCACTTGAAAAGAGAAAAATTCTTATAGAAAGAGATTTAACTCAAATAAAAGGAATGATTAATCAATTTTATGTTCTTGAACATGATAAAAAATTTGTTGGATGTGTTTCTCTTAATTCCTTCAAAGAATCATTAGAACTAGCCAGCTTTTCCATAGAACCTAAATATCAAAGACTGGGCTTTGGTAAAAAACTCTTAAAATTTTGTGAGCTGGAAGCCAAAAAACTTAAATACGATGAAATTTTTATTCTTACCACACAATCAGAACACTGGTTTGCTGAAAATGGATTTAAAGAGAAATCAAAAGAATTAATGCCAATATTTAAGAAGAAAACTTATCAATCTGAACGAAATTCTAAATACTTAACTAAAAAGCTATAAAATAATAACTAAACAAAATAAACTAATTAAGAATTTCAAATGACACCCAACGAAAAAGCAAAAATTCTAAGTGAAGCTCTGCCTTACATAAAAAAGTTTACCAAAAAAATTATGGTGATTAAGTATGGTGGTAATGCCATGATTGATGATAAATTGAAACATTCTTTCGCTAAAGATGTAGTTCTTTTAAAGCTAGTTGGAATGCATCCTATTATCGTGCATGGAGGTGGCCCTCAGATTAACAAAAGTTTAGATCTAATTGGTAAAAAAGGTCAATTTCATAATGGGATGAGAGTTACAGATAAGGAGACAATGGATGTCGTTTACGATGTTCTAAACTCAATAAATTTAGAAATTGTAGAGTTAATTAAAAGAAACGGAGGTGATGCGTCCAGCCTTTCAAAAAAAGAATCTCTTGGTTTTATTAAATCTAAAAAATTACTAGTTAACGATAATGATCTAGAAACAAGTACCGTTGATTTAGGTTACGTTGGAGAAATAGAGAGTATTGATAAAAAATTCATAAATGAATTTATTTCGAATAAATCAATTCCAGTTATTGCTCCCATTGGTTTTGGTAATGATGATAAGATTTATAATATTAATGCTGATGTGGTTGCAGGAAAAATTGCTGAAGTTATGAGCAGTGAAAAATTAGTACTAATGACTAATACAAAAGGTGTTCTAGATAAAAATAAAAAATTAATTACTGGTCTTGTAGCTTCTGAGATCGATAGTCTTATCAAATCAGGAATCCTCTCTGGTGGTATGCTTCCTAAAATTCAATCTGCTGTACATGCTGCCAAAAGTAAAGTGAACAGTGTTCATATCATTGATGGGAGAGTTGAGCATGCATTACTTCTTGAAATTTTAACTGACCAAGGTGTTGGTACTCTAATTAAGTCACATTAGATGTCTACCACTTGGATTTTTGACCTTGATAATACCTTACATGATGCAGAATCAAAGATTTTTCCACTTGTAAACATAAGAATGAATGAATACATTTCCTCTTATTTAGATATAAGTATTGAGGATGCAAGCGAATTAAGACAAAGCTATTGGGACACCTATGGCGCAACACTTAAAGGGCTAATAAAACATCATAATATTAATCCGATCGATTTTTTAGCGGCTACTCATGATTTACAAGATTTCAATGATCTTGTTACTCCAGAAATTAACTTGAAGGAAACAATATCAAAAATTAAAGGCAGAAAAATTATCTATACAAATGCACCGAAGAATTACACACATAGAATTCTTAAAATTTCTAAAGTTTATGAAATGTTCGATGAAGTATTTACCATTGAGGATTCTGATTTTATACCTAAACCTAATCAGAGTAGCATGGCATTTTTTTTAAAAAAATATAATATAAAAGAGGGTTTTTTTGTTGATGACATAAAAGAAAACCTCAAAACAGCAAAAAACTTTGGACTTTCTACCATTTGGATTACTGATGAAAAAATTTATCCTTCATTCATTGATAAGAAAATTGAAAAAGTTAGTGATTTATTGACTTTCTAATTTTTTTAATATCATTAGCCTTTCATTGTAAATTTGCATTTTAATCTGATCGCCATCCATAGTTGAGTCAAATGATTGCTTTGTGCGACCTGATATATCAATTATTGTATTTAACAAATGTTCCATTTTTTTTAATAACGTTGATTTATTTTTTATAAAATTGTCTTGTTGTTTTAATTCATGATTGCTAGATAAATCTGACTTGAATGATTTGTTTTTTATAGTATTTAGGATTAATAACATATTTAGAATTGCAAAGGTAATTTCAGGTCTTCGATAAAAATCTAGGCGATTTAAGCAATCAAGCTTCTGTTTAGGCTTTAAGCTAAAGAAATTATCAATATTCTCTTTTTCTAAGTTTAAACTTTCATATAATTTTTTCTGTGTGTTCGAAAGTTTTAAGTATTCTAATAAATTTTTTTCATCGTTTGCTGAAAAGTTTTTTTTATTTGAAGAAAAATTTTTAGAAAAAAATGGAATAAGTAATATCAATAGAAACTTATTGTCAGGAGGGATATTTACAATATTCTTTTCAATTATTAGCCCTAGTTCAACATAATCTGAATTTGTTTTTACATTAGGATTGGTGCCTGGGAGAATTTGATTTAATGCACCACATTCACATAAACAGCGAAACATCTGACTAGGTTTTTTTCCTTCTAAACCTTTTTTTATTTCCACTACTACTCTTTCGATTGCTAATGATTTTAACTCTTCATTTAAAACCATATGTTTCAGTAGGCTAAGCGTATCCTTATGAATTACAAATTTTTCATCT
>JGI24005J15628_10001565_pt1 | contig 12163 bp, 5 predicted proteins | sample LinPmetageLP40_FD_15628 | JGI IMG/M metagenome (IMG submission 15628)
AAANATGGAGCAGCTTATTTCTCCGTAGACGGGGGAACAACTGCAAGATCGGTTGCTGATATTGCAGCAGGAGATACTCTATATTGGATGGGATCTATTGCTAGCTATCAATTAGAAACAGATGACGGTATTGATATTGTTTATGATGCATCATCTAACGACGTATAATACAATTTTACATATTAAATTTTACAAAAGAGAAGCTATATAGCTTCTCTTTTTAGATTATCATAATATTTTTCACTTAATCGATATATTCATATCCGATTCTAGCTATTTGCCCGGAACTTTTAGATAAATAAGAATGAGGAGACAATAAAGTCTCTTTAGGCCTAAATATAACAAATATAATATGGGATTATTAAAAGTAAAACAAATTGGTGACTTTAGTTCAGCTGTTCAGAACCTTATCGATAACGATACGGATCAGAATGCAGGATTAATTGACGCCTTAGAAGCTTCTGTTGATAGCTTAGAAGGACTATCTAGTGGTAACACTAGTGATCTTCAAGCATCTATAGATTCTTTAGAAGCTTTAGCTGGTGTTATTCAGTCTGANGTTAATGGTAACGAAAGTGATGCTGATTCAGCTATCGCTGCAGTTCAAGCTGATGTAGATCAGAATGAAGCTGACGCTGATTCTGCTATTGCTGCTGTTCAAGCTGACGTAGATCAGAATGAAGCTGATGCTGATTCTGCTATTGCTGCAGTTCAAACTGACGTAGATAACAACGAGCTTCATGCTGACGCATCTATTGATTCATTAGAAGCTTTAGCTGCTGCTATTCAGTCTGATGTTGATGGTAACGAAAGTGATGCTGATTCAGCTATCGCTGCAGTTCAAGCTGACGTAGATCAGAATGAAGCTGACGCTGATTCTGCTATCGCTGCAGTTCAAGCTGACGTTGACGCTAACGAAGCTAACGCTGATGCATCTATTGACTCTATCGAAACAGCTGGAGCAGCTAACACAACGTTAATTGGAATCGCAAATTCATCTATTGATAGTTTAGAAGCAGTATCTAGTGGTAGCACTGGTGCTCTTTCTGCATCTATTGATAGTTTAGAAACTGAAGCTGCTGGTATTCAAACCGACGTTGACGCTAACGAAGCTGATGCTGATGCATCTATTGACTCTTTAGAGACTTTAGCTGCAAACAACGCAACTGACATTGGCAACATTACAGCTGGAGTTGGGATTGACAGAGATTCATTTTCTGACATCGTTTCTTTCGTACAGTCTGTTGATACAGTAAATGATGGTATTGTTTCTAGTTTAGTAACAACTACTAGTGGATCTATTGATTCATTAGAGGCGTTAACTACTGCGATGCAATCTGACATTGATGGTAACGAAGCTGATGCTGATTCTGCAATTGCTGCTGTTCAAGCTGACGTAGATCAGAATGAAGCTGATGCTGATTCTGCTATTGCTGCTGTTCAAGCTGACGTTGACGCTAACGAAGCTAATGCTGATGCATCTATTGACTCTTTAGAGACTTTAGCCGCTGGTAACGCAAGTGACATTTCTGATTTAGAGACATTTGAAAGTAACACTAACACTGCTTTAGGTGTTCTTGATGCTTCTATTGACTCTATTGAAGTTGCTGGAGGAATTAACACAACGTTAATTACAAATGCAAATTCATCTATTGATAGTTTAGAGACAGTATCTAGTGGTAACACTGGTGATCTTCAAGCATCTATAGATTCTTTAGAAGCTTTAGCGGGTACTATTCAGTCTGATGTTGATGGTAACGAAAGTGATGCAGATTCTGCTATTGCTGCCGTTCAAGCTGACGTAGATCAGAATGAAGCTGACGCTGATTCTGCAATTGCTGCCTTAGCAGTAAGAGCCACTCAATTAGAAGGTGATTCAACTTACAGACACCAATATGGTACGTTTGTAAGCACAACATCTTTTAGTGTATCAGGTGCTGTTGAAGTTGCTGCAGATGATGACTGTTCAGTTTTTGTTAACGGACAAGCTATTGGTAGACTTAATGGTTTAGAAGGAGATTTAGCTTATGGCTGGTCATCTTCAAACGGTACATCGTTTACATTAACTAACATTGGTTGGAATTTAGAAAGTTCAGATACTGTTTACGTAGTTGGACATTCTTAATAGCTAAGTTTATCTAAAAGTCTAAGTTCACTTAGAAATTTTAAAGGGTCCCCTAGTGGGACCCTTTTTTATTTGAATGATATATAGAATATAATTAAAACATTGAATTATGCGTATAGGGATTACAATAGGTATTACCAAAGAAAATGAGTCCATCTGGACTAACGGCATTAAACTTAATGCTATCTTTTTATCAAAAGCTTTAAGAGAAACAGGCCACACTGTAACTATATTAGATACAGGTAAAGCTCTGTCTAAAATTACTCAAGATAACGTTGATTTTGATATAAAAGAATTCCCAACTAAGAAGTATGAAGATGCTCAGCGTAATATAGACTTAATGATAATGTTAGGTACTTCATTTGAAACTGATTATGTAAAAAAATGGAAGCAAGTAGATCCTAGAAGAAGAGTTGTAAAATACCATTGTGGTAATAACTATGTTATAGATATGGAAAGATCTATATTTCCAAAAGGAAACTTAGCGCAAACAGGAGAGAGTGCTTACCAAAGAGGATGTATTGATGAGGTATGGTACGTTCCTCAACAAGGTATTCAAAATAAAAGTTATTATGCCGTTCTTTATGATATGCCTGTAGAAAAAGTAATTCCAGTTCCATTTGTATGGGATCCTTATTTTTTAGATAGAGATTGTGAAAAATTTCAAGAAAGATTAAAGTCTGGAAAATATACAATTAAACAACATGGATTTCCTGTTTATACTCCTAAAGAGAATAAAGACAACTTAAGATATTGTATAATGGAGCCAAATCATAATGTTGTAAAATATGCAACAATTCCTATAATGATTGTAGACCTAGTTAAAAGAGCAGGCATGGGTATTGGAGCGCTTAACGTTATGAGCTCAATGCACCTAATCAAAAATAGTTACTGGAAAAGTATAATTAAAAATTTAGATATTGCAAAACCAGGAAGTACACAACTAAGGTGTCATGGTCGCGCGCCAGTAATACCCACATTAGCTAAATATGCTGATGTTGTAGTTTCACACCAATGGCATAATCCTTTAAATTACGCATACCTAGACGCGTTATATTTACAATATCCTCTTATACATAATGCTGAAATGTTAGCTGACGCAGGATATTATTATCAAGGTTTTAATATACACGCTGGAGCAGAAGAATTAAGCTACGCTGTTAAAAATCACGACAAAAATCTAGAAAAGTATAATAAAAATAGCGAAAGGGTTTTAGAAAGATATACAACATATAATAAAGGACTTATTGATTTATACCGTACACTTATAGATGACTTAAAACATAATAGAGAGAATAAAGAATTAAGTTACGAATATGATTGGAAAACTAATTTATATAAATAAAATGGAAGAAAACAAAACACATGAAGTAACATTTGCTTTAACAAGTTGTGGAAGAATGGATCTTCTACAGCAAACAGTAGATAGCTTTATTAAATTTAATGAATATCCAATAAAAGAGTGGTTAATTATAGAAGACTCATGTGACCCTAAAATATGGGAAGAGTTAAAAAACATAAATGAAACTAAATGGGATTCTAGATTTAAGTTAATACTTAATGAAGAAAATCTAGGAATGTTTGGGTCTATAGATAAATTATACCAGAACATTAATACAGAATACATTTTCCATAGCGAAGATGATTGGGAATTCTATAGAGGTGGTTTTATTGAAGATTCAATAAAGATACTAGAAACTCAACCTAAAGTTATACAAGCTTGGATAAGACCAAAGTCTGATAAAATACTTAATGATATTGAAAAGAGAATCTTTACTTTACCCGGTGGTGTTAGTGTTAGAAGAGTAATACCTAAATCGTATCAAGTTAATAGAAAGGATGCTGAACCTCTTAGAGTAATAGACTATCAAGGGTTTTCATCTAATCCAGGTCTAAAAAGAAAATCAGACTGGCTATTAGAACCTATAAATGGAAATTACAATAGATTTGTACATGAACATCTAATAGATATGATATATGCTAAACTGGGCTTCATGGTAGTGTCTTTATCAAAGAATGATGAGGATGGATATGTAAAACATATCGGATGGGATAACAGAGTCTTTGGAACTACCGAAGCAACTAAAAATCTATAATTATGTTTAAATACGATATTACATGGATAATGCAATCATACCTTGGAGAATACGAAGGTAGTAGAGCAAACGCAGATAAGAAATTTATTAGAGCTGTAAAATCTTTTTTAGCCATAAATAAAATAGATCCTAGAACACAATTGGTGATAGCTTCAGATGGTTGTGAAATAACACATAAGCTTTATTACAAACATTTTAAAAAGGAACCTTCAGTAAAATATTGTTTTGTTGATAAAGATACTCCTAAAATGTATGAGAATATAGAAGGTTCAACTATGCAATATTATAGAGGTTTACCTAGACAGGTTGCCAGAACTATAGCTGAAGGTTATCTACATGCATATTTAGATTCAGATGATTTCTTAATGCCTAATGCTTCTAAAATAATTAAAGGTCATTGGAATGCTACATTAAAGCAAAATCCAGATAAAGATTTTAAATGGGGCGCAATGACTAATTGGATTGAAAATATAGCTATGAATAAATGGTTAGAGAATAAAGAAGGTCAACAAACTTTTGGCCCTATAGGAGAATCATTTAAAGTTGAAGGCCTTAAGAGTAAATGGCAAAAATACTCTATGAATGAACCTAATAAACATGTACAATCTACAACATGGGCTACTGTTCATAAATGGGATTGTAAAACTGTTTGGAAAGATCATCAATCCGATCCTAAAGCAGGAGGTATATCTGAAGATACAATTTTTGCAAGAGGTATTAGAAAAGAGGGTGATGGTATGTTAATAAATGATGGATTTTATCTTAGATGTCATTATCATGGAATTTGGGATTATTAACTTAAAAAATTCAAGTAAAAATAGAACCAAGCTTAAAAGAAAACTGATATATACATTAACGCGTAACATATAATAAAAAATACAAACTGTATTTAATGTCTAGACTAAAATTAAAACAGATCCAAGAAATTTTAATTACCAGTGAACAAAATGGTGATTATCTATACTATGACTCATCTTCTGGGTTATGGAAAAACACTGCAGCACCGCTTGATGGGGTTGATGGAGCAAAAGGAGAAAAGGGTGAAAAAGGTACTAGTGGCTCTCAAGGTGGAGGTGGAGGCCAAGGTGCTAAAGGAGATCAAGGAACACAAGGTTTCCAAGGTAACCCAGGCGGTCAAGGTCCAACTGGTGCTCCAGGTGCAAAAGGTACATTAGGACCACAAGGTGGTACTGGTGCACAAGGTGATAAAGGAGCTCAAGGTATCCAAGGTGGTGGAGGAGATCGAGGTATCCAAGGTGTATCTGGTGAAAAAGGTGCTCAAGGTAATGTTGGTCCACAAGGAATTCAAGGTGCTCAAGGTGGTTCCGGAACTCCAGGTAGTCAAGGACCACAAGGTATACAAGGAGATCAAGGAGATCAAGGTGTCAAAGGTGCAACTGGTCCACAAGGTGTTAAAGGTAATTTAGGACCACAGGGTGGTACTGGTCCACAAGGTAATAAAGGTGATACTGGAGTAACAGGTGACCAGGGTCAAAAAGGAGAAGTTGGTCCACAAGGTAATCAAGGACCACAAGGTGATAAAGGTAATTTAGGACCACAAGGTAATCAAGGTCCACAAGGTGCTCAAGGTGCAACCGGCCCACAAGGTGGAACTGGTGCTCAAGGTGCTCAAGGTGGAACTGGAGATCAAGGTATAAAAGGTGCAACTGGCCCACAAGGTGACCAAGGTGACCAAGGCGCACAGGGTCCAACTGGACCACAAGGTGGCAAAGGTCAAAAGGGTGAATTAGGCCCACAAGGAGATCAAGGTAATAAAGGTGGAACTGGAGATCAAGGTATTCAAGGTCAAAAAGGTGTTCAAGGCTCTCAAGGTGGAGGCGGTGCTCAAGGTGAAAAAGGTACAATTGGTGAACAAGGTGATGGTGGTGCTCAAGGTGGCCAAGGTGAAACTGGTGCTCAAGGTGGAACTGGTGCTCAAGGTGATCAAGGTCAAAAAGGAATTAAAGGTACATTAGGCCCACAAGGTGGTAAAGGTGCACAGGGTGGAACTGGTCAAAAAGGTAACCAAGGTCCTGCTGGTATAGATGGTAGTAATGGAGCAAAAGGCGCAACTGGTGCTCAAGGCCCAGGTGGTACTGCTGGTAGTAATGGAGCAAAAGGCGCAACTGGCCCACAAGGAGATACTGGTCAAAAAGGTGCAACTGGTACAACTGGTGAAAAGGGAGTTATTGGTTCTCAAGGTAGTCAGGGTGGAACTGGTCAAAAAGGTATAACAGGTCCACAAGGTAACCAAGGTCCTGATGGTATAAATGGTAGCGATGGAGCAAAGGGTACAACTGGTGCTCAAGGCCCTAAAGGTAATACAGGCGGTCAAGGAGAACAGGGTACTCAAGGTGCAAAAGGTAATACTGGTCCAACTGGACCTAACGGTCAAAAAGGTGCAACTGGACCACAAGGTGCACAAGGAGATGGAATTACAGGCTCTCAAGGTGAAAAAGGTCAAAAAGGTATAGCAGGTCCAAATGGACTTGCTTCAGATGGCGCGAAGGGTCAAAAAGGAGAAGTTGGTCCACAAGGTGGTCAAGGTGATCAGGGTGTAACTGGCCCAACCGGTCCACAAGGTTCAAAAGGTAATACTGGTCCACAAGGTGGCGGTGGTGCTAAAGGTAATACTGGTCCAACCGGTCCACAAGGTAGTAAAGGCTCTTCAGGTTCTGGTGGAGGTACCGGTCCTCAAGGTCAAAAAGGTCAAAAGGGAGGAACTGGAGGTCAAGGTGATCAAGGTATCCAAGGTACTCAAGGCCCAGGAGGTCCAACCGGACCACAAGGTATTAAAGGTATAACCGGTCCACAAGGTGATGCTGGTGCTATAGGCCCAAGAGGGGCAACTGGCCCAACTGGTCAAAAAGGTGCAACTGGTGCTCAAGGTGCAACTGGTGCTCAAGGTCCACAGGGTATTCAAGGTGGAACTGGTCAAAAAGGTGTTTTAGGACCACAAGGTGGTCAAGGTCCACAAGGTCCAACCGGACCACAAGGTGGTACTGGTGCTCAAGGTGCAAAAGGTAATACTGGTCCACAAGGTACCGGTGGTGCTCAAGGTGGCGGTGGTGCTCAAGGTGGTACTGGTGCTCAAGGTCCCGGAGGTGCTCAAGGTGGTATTGGTGCTCAAGGTCCACAAGGTGTAACCGGACCAAAAGGTCAAAAGGGTGAATTAGGTGGTCAAGGTCCAACTGGTGCTAAAGGTCAAAAAGGCGCAACTGGTCCACAAGGTATAACTGGTCCACAAGGTACCGGTGGTGCTCAAGGTGGCGGTGGTGCTCAAGGTCAAAAAGGTGCAACTGGTCCACAAGGCCCAGGTGGTAGTGATGGTGTAACCGGTCCAACCGGTCCGCAAGGTGCTAAAGGCGCAACTGGTCCAGGCGGTCCACAAGGTGCTCAAGGTGCTCAAGGTGCAAAAGGCCCAGGTGGTAGTGATGGTGTAACCGGTCCAACCGGTCCACAAGGTGCTAAAGGCGCAACTGGTCCAGGCGGTCCACAAGGTGCTCAAGGTGCTCAAGGTGCAAAAGGTAATACTGGTGGTCAAGGTGGCGGAGGTGCTCAGGGTACTAAAGGTGCTCAAGGTGGCGGTGGTGCTCAAGGTCCTCAAGGTGCTCAAGGTGTTAAAGGTAATTTAGGTCCACAAGGTGGTACTGGTAGTCGAGGTGCTACAGGTGCTCAAGGTCCACAAGGTCCTCAAGGTGGCGGAGGTGCTCAAGGCTCTAAAGGTAGTACTGGTCCACAAGGTGCAAAAGGTAATACTGGTCCACAAGGTGGCGGTGGTGCTAAAGGTAATACTGGTCCAACTGGTCCTCAAGGTGCTAAAGGCACAACTGGTCCAGGCGGTCCAACAGGTGCAAAGGGTGCAACCGGTGCTCAGGGTGGTCAAGGTGGTCAAGGTCCTCAAGGTGCTCAAGGTGCTCAAGGCCCGGGTGGTAGTACTGGCCCACAAGGTCAAAAGGGTGCAACTGGCCCAGGCGGTCCAACAGGTCCAAAAGGTGCAACTGGTGCTCAGGGTGGTCAAGGTGAACAAGGACCACAAGGTGAAAGAGGTGCTCAAGGTGCTCAAGGTGGCGGTGGTCCAACCGGTCCACGAGGTGCAACGGGTTCTCAAGGGTCTTCGGGTTCTGGTGGAGGTCAAGGTCCCCAGGGTGCAACTGGTCCACAGGGAGCCACAGGTTCACAAGGTGCAACCGGCCCACAAGGTCAAAAGGGTGCAACTGGTCCAACCGGTGCAACTGGCCCACAAGGTCCTAAAGGCGCAACTGGCCCAACCGGTCCAACTGGTCCACAAGGTAATATTGGTCCAACTGGTCCACAAGGTGCTGGTGCAAAAGGTCAAAAAGGTGCAACTGGTTCAGCCGGTGCTCAAGGTTCAACCGGTCCACAAGGTGCTAAAGGTCAAAAAGGTGCAACTGGTCCAACTGGTCCACAAGGTCCTTCTGGCTTCTCAGATAGTAGATTAAAGACTATCGATGGTCCTGTAGGAAATACACTAGAAAAGATTAAAACATTAAGAGGTGTTGTCTGGAACAACAATGAGTTAGCTAATTCATTAGGGTTTGATAGTACAGCTCCACAAATTGGTGTTATTGCACAAGAAGTACAAGCAGTATTCCCGGAAATAGTTCATGAATTATATTACCAACCTGGTTATTATGGAGTTGACTATTCTAAATTACCTGCAGTACTTATTGAAGCAATTAAAGAATTAGATACTAAGTTAACCAATATTGAAACTCAATTAAACAGCGGAGAATAACATGGCGAAATTAAAACTTAAACAGTTTAGTGAGATTACAATATCCAATCCGCAAAACGGTCAATACTTATCGTGGGACGCTAGTACAAAGTCATGGGTAAATATTAATGAGCCTACTGATGGTGTTGATGGTACAAAGGGTGAACCAGGTGCTTATGGAGATTCAGGACCTAGAGGTTTAGAAGGTTCCCGAGGTGACCAAGGTGATAAAGGTGAAAAAGGAGAGATTGGTGATACCGGTGGTAAAGGTGCTCGAGGTGGCTCTGGCTCTGGTGGAGGCCAAGGTGCAAAAGGTGCAACTGGTCCCAAAGGAGATGGTGGTGAACAAGGTATAAAAGGTATTACTGGAGCAGATGGTTTACAAGGTCCTCAAGGTGCAAAGGGTATTATTGGTGAAGAAGGTCCAAAGGGTGCAACAGGTCCTAAAGGTATAGATGGTGCAGATGGCAAACAAGGTCCTCAAGGTGAAAAAGGTGCTACTGGAGTTGATGGTTTACAAGGTCAACAGGGTGGTTCTGGTTCTGGTGGAGGTACTGGTCTTCAAGGAGATACTGGCCCAGACGGAGAAACAGGACAAAAAGGTGCAACTGGAATACAAGGTGTTGCTGGAGAACAAGGTGCAGTTGGATTTATAGGTAAGCCTGGACTTGATGGTGATCAAGGTCCAACGGGTGAAACTGGACTAAAGGGTGCAACTGGCCCACAAGGAGGTATTGGTGAACAGGGTGCAACTGGTGAAAAAGGTAACCGAGGTGCAACAGCTATTCCCGGTCCACAAGGTCCTGTAGGTTTTCAAGGTAGTATCGGTGAGGTAGGCGCGACAGGTTCTAAAGGCGATCAAGGTCAACAAGGTGGACAAGGTGGCGTAGGCTTCCAAGGTCTTCAGGGCGAACAAGGTCTTAAAGGTGTCTTTGGTGCAACTGGTGCAGATGGTGAAAAAGGTATAACAGGCACAGCAGGTTCTAAAGGTGATACTGGTCTAAAAGGTATAACTGGTCTAAAAGGAGTGCTAGGTGTTCAAGGTCAAAAAGGTGCTCAAGGTGCAACTGGTTTCCAGGGTTCTTCGGGTTCTGGTGGAGGTACTGGTCCTCAAGGTGATGGAGGTAATAAAGGTGGAACTGGTGCGGTAGGTGCAAAAGGTGTAACAGCCTCATCTGGTTTAGATGGTGCAAAGGGTGCAACAGGACCTAAAGGTATAGATGGTACTGATGGTAGAAAGGGTGAAACCGGTGACCAAGGCCTAAAGGGAAATCAAGGTCTAACTGGCCAAAAAGGTGCACAAGGTGCTGACGGTCCTACTGGTGAAGGAGGACGTAAAGGTGTTCAAGGTGCTACAGGAGCACAAGGTGCTGAAGGTCTTCAAGGTAAAACAGCTAGCGATGGTAATGTAGGTGGTTCTGGTGCAACCGGTCCTCAAGGAGGTGGTGGTGACCAAGGTCCAAAAGGTGCAACCGGCCCTCAAGGAGGTGCTGGAGATCAAGGTACACAAGGTCGTAAAGGCGACCAGGGTGCTCAGGGTTTAAAAGGTAATCCAGAAACAGGTGATACTGGCTTAAAAGGTGAAAAAGGACAAACAGGTCCACAAGGTATAGCCGATATTGGTTCAAAAGGCCAAAAAGGTGCACTGGGTTCACAAGGCCCAACTGGTGCAAAAGGTATATTAGGAAATCAAGGAGGTACAGGCCCACAAGGAGGTGTTGGTGATACTGGTGGAAGAGGAGATCAAGGTTTAACTGGTGCACAAGGTCCAACCGGACCACAAGGTGGTACTGGTGAAAAAGGTAATACAGGTCCAACTGGCTCAAAAGGCCAAAAGGGTGATTTAGGTTCACAAGGTAGTCAAGGTGCAAAAGGTAAACTTGGTGCTGAAGGTCCTCAAGGAGGTACTGGTCCAAAGGGTGATGCTGGTGCTCAAGGTCCACAAGGTAGTGGTGGTGAAACTAGAGGTACTGCAGATACTGGTTCTACTGGAGCTAAAGGCGATCAAGGTGCTCAAGGTGCAAAAGGTAGGCAAGGAGCAGATGGAAATGATGGAACAAAAGGTAGACAAGGTGAAATAGGTGTTACAGGTCCACAAGGTTCTCGAGGTCCTCAAGGTGGTCAAGGCCCAACAGGTAATACTGGTGCACAAGGCGGTGGTGGTGACCAGGGTCTAAAAGGTGTAACTGGTGCAAAAGGTGCAACTGGTGCTAAAGGTGCAACTGGTGCTAAAGGTGCAACTGGTTCAAAGGGTGTAACTGGTCCACAAGGAGATACTGGCCCAACTGGTGCAAAAGGTTTAAAAGGTTACTTAGGTGTTAACAATGTATTACATACAGATTTTGCTTCTAATTTAGCAACATGGACTGTAGGTAATACTTCAGCTACTGGATTTTATCGTAATGGTGGCACGAATGAAAACCTTCTACTTGAAGGAGAGGGTCCTTATGGTGAAAATACCATATTATGGAAAACTATGGCTGATGGTACTAGTAATGGTGCTGATGGTGGTTGGAGTTCTCCATATTATTCTACAGATCATACTAAACTATATAGACTTAGTGTATGGGTAAAAAGAATTTCAGACCAATCTAACGGAACATTTTATTTAGGAACAAATGGAGCTACACACTGTGTATTATATGGAAGTGATGGTAGTTCGTCACAATGTAATCCTTATTTTGAATGTCGTAATGTTGGTAGTTATACAAAAGATGTATGGCATTTAGTAGTAGGTCACGTATTTCCTTCCGGAACTGGTGCAACTGCTAGACATGCACAGACTGGTGTTTATACAATAGCCGGTGGTAAAGTATTTGATACTAATGGATGTAACATAGGCGGTGATGCTGTAATGCACTCATCAACTACTGGACTTACACATAGAGTATATCATTATTATGCTAACAGTACAGGTACAGAATTAGTATTTGCACATCCTAGATTAGAAGAGGTTACTTCTGAAACTCCAGATATAGTTAATGGTTACTTAACAGGAGCATTTACTAATACAGGTACAAAAGGTGGTGCTGGAGATGGTGGTGCAACTGGTTCACAAGGTGGTCAAGGTTTAAAAGGTGTAACTGGTTCAAAGGGTGTAACTGGTTCAAAAGGTGCAACTGGTGCTCAAGGTCCTGCCGGCGCAAATGCTTCAAATGGTAATCAAGGTCCAACTGGTCCTAAAGGTGCAACTGGTGCTCAAGG
>JGI24005J15628_10001566_pt1 | contig 12162 bp, 12 predicted proteins | sample LinPmetageLP40_FD_15628 | JGI IMG/M metagenome (IMG submission 15628)
CACCAAGCCTAATGGAAGGAAAATAACGCACCAATGTACATGCCAACATCCAAAATCCCATGAAGCTGAAAAGCGAAAAATAGAGCCCTGACATCCAGTAATTCTGTCCGCTAAGTAGGTGAACAGTGCTCAATATTTTAACTAAAAAAAAAGCCCTTGGTTGATTGTAAAAAGTGAATCCGACAACATCAATATTGTGTGATCGCCCTAGCAACATTTTTATGTATCCAGATATGTTACTAAGTGCCTGATTACTCAACTTAATAGCATCCTGATGATAAGCTATCGTATCACCAAATCCATAGTATTCACAATATAAGAGTCCCAGAGCTACCCCAGCAAATAATTTCAAGCCCAAGGCAGGAAAAAAGCAACTCCTCATATCACTAGGTACATATCGTTTGTAGATCAAATAAATCAGGACACCAATAATAATAGCGTTGACAAGGTAGGCAGTCATTCTTCCTTGGGGTTGGTGAGTATGTGAACACCAATATTGCAACTTAGGCATCTCCGTTTCAGACAATACTCATTATGCAATTCTATAGCTGCCTGTGAGTCAAATGCCGATTTTATCGGCTGATCCAGTGATTCCCATATTCGCGTTATACGATTGTTTTCAGGTTTCAATTGTTGCAGAAATGCCACTGCACGATCAACATATTGCTGTTCTTGATGTTTCCTTCCGTAAGATACCAATATTGGTACAACCGTATTGATCATCATATTTTCAACAGAAGGTTTCCCAATCTTTTTTGTTCGGTTTTGGCTTTCCTTCCCAAAATGATAGTGCGTATTCCAATATTCAGATATCGGTTGTGAGAACAACTGATATAGTTCTTTAGAGCTGTTTGTATTTAAAATCAGAGAAAAAACATGTTTCAAATTGACAAGAATAGTAGCAAGTTGAGCAATGCGAATTGTTGGGAAATTGGCAGGCCTAAGCCTCATAAATTTCCACTGATATTGCTCCAGTTTCAATTCTGCTATTTGATATTTTTTATTGAGAAACGAGTACTCCTTTCTCAGACTTAAGTAGTAAGCATCGCCTTCAGCGTCTTCTAAAAAACCTGCTTGCCCAAATAACAAGGCCTCAACCTGAAGCAGGTTGTTTGCATGTTTATGGATATACTTGAGGGGTACAGATTTAATTAGTTGCAAAAAAGTGTCGGCATTAATCTTAAAACCAAAATTCTTACCAAGCAACCGATATGCGGTATCCTCCCAATCGTTCTCCAATTGCTCATAAAGCAGTGTTACTTCCTCCGCCTTTCGCTCGAGTCTATTCATGAGTGCTTTCTCCCACATGGAGAGTTTGACAATGTTACTTACAGAATCATATTGGTGCTCACACAATATTGGAGTGGGTTGATTAATTAACTTTTCGTAACGTGTAAGTAGCGAAGAGTCCGTGCGATTTTTTAGCTCCAGAACTGGAAGAAGTGTTCCGTCTGTACGATGAATCTCTAGATCGTTGTCCCAAACAACATGCAAAATCACATTATCATAGGCTCTATCCTCATGATGATGATGTTGCACCCAGGCACTCGACTCTACATGTATTTCAACATTGCCACTCCATTGTAATTCACCTATTCTCATCCGGCATTGAGAAAAATCAGGTCCAGCATCATGTTGTAAAAACCCTTGATCATAAATTTCAATTGGACTCCCTTCTGTTGTACACAGTTCGTTTTTATCAAAGTATTGGTATTGCCAAACAAAATGTAAAAACGCCTCTTGCATATTGATCTATCTAGGTAGATGAATTTTTAAATATTGCTGCATTTCTTGTTGAAGGTCTTTTGCGACTCCATGTGCCTTATCAGCAAAATCCTTCCCATTGGAAGCATAGATTATTCCTCTAGAAGAATTGACTAAAAGCCCGCAATGATCATTCATCCCAGCCTTGGAAACTTCTTCCAGACTGCCTCCCTGAGCACCAACCCCAGGCACCAAAAAGAAATGTTCTTTGGCCAAATTCCTTATCTCAGCTATCTTATCTGCTCGTGTAGCTCCTACGACAAACATCAGTTGCTCAGGAGTAGCCCATTGTTGACTTTTGATAATTACCTCCTCGTATAGACTGCGCTCTCCTGTGGACAGCACTTGGAAATCCTGACTTCCTTTATTAGAAGTATGCGCGAGTAAAATGACCCATTTATTGTCGAAATTCAAAAACGGTGTGATCGAATCCTCTCCCATGTACGGTGCCACAGTAACCGAGTCAACACCCATTTTTTCAAAAAATGCCTTGGCGTACAATCGAGAGGTGTTGCCAATATCTCCTCGCTTTGCATCTGCAATAGTGAAAATTTCCTTTGGAATATAATCTATGGTTTTTTGCAAACTCTCCCATCCCTGACTTCCCAGTGCTTCATAGAAAGCTATATTCGGCTTATATGCCACACAGTATGCACTGGTCGCATCTATTATTTGTTTATTGAATTCAAAAATCGGGTCATCTGAAGATAATAGATGCTCGGGAATTTTGTCTATATCTGTATCCAAACCCACACAAAGATAGGACTGCTTTCTTTTTATTTGTTCAAATAGAGTTGCTCTGGTCATAAAACCCTGTTTCGTAGATATTAAAAATCCTCCTGATGCCAGCATCTATAATACTGTATCAGTGTAAAGCAAAAATACCCCAAGGGTTTTAAAAACCCTTGGGGTATTTGTGAATATTTTGATCAATCTAAGGTTTGTACGCACTCACAGCAGACAAAAATCCATTTAAACAATCATTATTTTAGAGATCTAATTCTAATTTTTTGAGTAGTAATAGTCAGAAATTTTCCATATAAGTCAGACCCTCTACTTTCTAATAGGTCTAATAATAGTGATACCATTTATTGAGTTTCTGAAAAACTATAACGTAGTAAAATAACGCTAATATCTCTTTCGTTATGAGCATACACCCACTCTCCAAAATCCTTATCTTCAGCTAGTATTATTCTCGGTGGGTCTTTAGAAATTGATATAACTTCTTCGTCTGGGACTCCTTGGTGATTTTCTTTGATATGGACTACATCGATATTTTTCAATCGTAACATAGACACAATATTTGCATCAATGTTTTAATCCGCCAAAATCATGAAGCTATTGGAATGATTACTTCTTCGTTAGCAATCAAATCAGAAGCATATGTTAATGCTGCATAAACATCTTTCTTCGATAAATGTGGATAGGCAACAATTAATTCATCAACAGAGATACCTTCTGATAACTTTCGCAATATCAACTCAACTGTAATTCTAGTTCCTTTAATTATTGGCTTACCCAGCATAATTTCAGGATTGGCTATGACCTTATTTGTATAATTCATCATTTCTCAATCTAGCACACCAAAATAACGATTTCATTTCACTTTCGGTTTCAAAAATTCAAAAAGAGGTGATAAGCTACAAAAAAGGGCGTTTTTTTTGAAGATAATTAAGCAGGCATCAAAAAGTAATAGTGGTGGCAACTCTATCTCAAATCAACTATCTCCACTCCTGGGTATTTTGATTTATCAAATTTGAATAAAGCATCAGGAACGGTGGCTTTGTCATTGAAATTACTGATCGTATAAATATATTTGTTACCCTGTTTTTCAAACATCGTCCATTTCAACAGTGTTCTAACCTTTGAACTGATCACCATTTTTATCTTGAAAAACTGTGTATCACTACTTTCATTAGGGATCAAGTCTATTACATCTGAATCCATGCCCTGCTCTTTCACCGTTTCCATCCAGATATATTTGTAGCCATTTTTGTATTCATCAAATATAGAAGAAGGTGTGATCTCATCATCATCAGGAGAATACACGTCAATATTCACTTCATTGACATCTGGTAAATACGTCCAAACGGTCTTTCCATCATTGATTACCTCTTGCTCCTCTGTTTTGAGTACATATTGATCACCTTTGACTGTGATTTGTCCTTCAAACACTTCATTGAGTCCTTCGGTCTCATTGACCAAGGCAGTAGAAAATTGAGCGATATACGATGGCATCTTCTTGTAACGGGCACTCATCGCATCCAAAATAGTTTTTGCTTTTTGGTCATATTGTGCTTGAACAGTCATTACTGTTGCCATAAGCACCACCAACATTATGTTAATTCTTTTCATATTCATTATGTCACTCAATTTACAAAACTATTATCTTTAAATCACTTATCGTTCAGTTCATTCAATAACTGTTCCAAACTATACTCATCTGTAATCAGCACATCTCGCGCCTTACTCCCACCAAATGGGCCAACAATTCCAGCTGCCTCAAGCTGGTCAATAATCCTACCTGCTCGATTGTATCCAAGCTTAAGCTTGCGCTGAATCAAAGACGTACTTCCTTGCTGGTGCATCACAATGAGTCTTGCAGCATCTTCAAACATCGCATCACGATCATCCAAATCAATATCAGCCTTGCTACCACCTTCTTCATCTCCTATAAATTCCGGCAACATATAAGCTGTTTCATATCCTCGCTGCTCTCCAATAAAGTCGCAAATATTTTCAACTTCTGGTGTATCAACAAAAGCACATTGCAACCTGATAATATCAGACCCTTGAGAGAATAACATATCTCCCATTCCCACCAACTGATCCGCGCCTCCAGCATCCAGAATGGTTCTTGAATCAATCTTGGAGGTAACTCTAAATGACAACCTAGCTGGAAAGTTAGCTTTTATTGTACCAGTAATCACGTTGACAGAAGGTCGCTGCGTGGCCACCACCAAGTGAATCCCAATCGCCCTTGCCAATTGTGCAAGTCGAGCAATGGGTGTTTCCACTTCTTTGCCCGCAGTCATCATAAGATCAGCTAACTCATCAATAACCAATACAATAAAAGGCATAAATCGATGTCCTTTTTCTGGATTCAAACGTCTTTTGACAAACTTATGATTGTATTCCTTTAAGTTTCTGGCCCCGGCATCCTTCAGCAAATCATACCTCGTATCCATTTCAATACACAGAGAATTGAGTGTATTTACCACTTTTTTGGTATCAGTGATGATAGCTTCTTCTCCATCTGGAAGCATCGCCAAAAAGTGTCTTTCTATCTTATTGAATAGTGAAAGTTCCACTTTCTTCGGATCCACCAATACAAATTTCAATTGTGACGGATGTTTTTTATAAAGCAACGATGTGAGGAGTACATTGATCCCTACTGACTTACCCTGACCGGTAGCACCTGCCATCAATAGATGGGGCATCTTGGCAAGGTCGATCACAAATATTTCATTGGAAATAGTCTTACCCAAGACTACTGGCAGATCCTTATCACTTTTCATGAACTTATCTGTACTCAATACAGATCGCATGCCCACCATTTCCCTATTTTTATTTGGCACTTCTATACCAATAGTGCCTTTCCCGGGAATGGGTGCGATGATTCTAATTCCAAGAGCTGCAAGACTCAAAGCGATATCATCTTCAAGATTCTTGATCTTAGAAATTTTAATACCAGCTTCTGGAACAATTTCATATAACGTCACAGTCGGCCCAATAGTGGCTTTGATACTTGATATACCAATCTTGAAATTGATCAGTGTATTGATAATCTTGTCCTTATTCTCCTCAAGCTCTTCTTTTGAGACTTGGATGATACCTGTATCGTATTGATTCAATAAATCAATCGTTGGGTATTGATAGGTTCCCAAATCCAATGTGGGATCATAATTTTCCTGATTCTCAACTTTCTTCACTTCCTCAGAAACCTCTTCTATCGTAAATTCTGGTTCAGGCGCAAGTTCTTCTACGACCTCTTCAGGAAGCGTAACATCCAATTCTATTGAAGGAATTTCCTTTACTTTCGGAGCTTCGCCAATTTTGGGGGATTTTCCAGATGTGATAATTTCTTCCTGCTTCAACTCTATAAGTTGCTCCTCTTTGGTAGATAATGTCCAACTGTCAATTTCATCAGGTTCAACATCTTCATCATTTTCCTCTTCTAACTCAAACAAATCATCATTGCCTTCTTCCTCAATTTTCTTTGCCGCTAACTTTTCATTAGCAACCTGATCATCTTCTTCAGAAGATTTCTCAGGACTCAATAGCGTGGTAATATTAAAGAAATAGACTATGAATGCTAATAAAGAAAAAATAAGCAATAAGAAGGTTCCCCAACCAATCAGGCTATCGAACAATCTCGCCAAATAATAGCCCATGCCTCCTCCCAAAAAAGACCATTCTGTAGCTCCTTCTTTATGAAAAATAATATATCCGAACAACAAGCTCAGCCATAGAACAAAGAATAGGACAAAGCCAAATGCAGCTCTGGATGGCACCAATGTCTTTTTAAAAACAACTCGGTATCCCAAAACAAAAAGAAATGGAGGAATCAAAAATGCACCCAAACCAAACCATTGAAACACAAAATAATGGGAGATCATAGCTCCATATGCCCCGAGCCAGTTATCAGCTTCCAAACCAGATTGAATCCAGCCAGTTTGGTTGATCGCTTCCACTACACTTTGATCAGTCTTGCCGGTAAATAGGTAAGAACAAAATGCTGTCAAAAAGTAAATAGAAAGGATTATCAGAAAAAAGCCAGACACAAGTTGGAAGCGCTTGTCATAAATAAAATCGAGTTTCCACTTAGTCTCTTTCTTTTCTTCCTTCTTAGGTGATTTTTTAAATGTGTTCTTATAAGAGTTCTCTGCCATTCAGAATGTGTAAGAAAGCAAAACTATGAAATATATACTAAAACGAAAGAGACCAATTCAATATTCTGCCTATAACTTAAAAACCCTTGAACTTAACACTTTTGAATTCTTCCGAATTGCAATGACATAAACTCCAGGCTGTAGTCTTTCAGTGTCAACAACTAATTTAATAACCAATTAGACAGAAAATAATTGAGACCAATAGTTGGTGAAATGTGTATTCACAATGCCTTCACAAGGGCTTTATTGATCTGCTTCACAAAACTGGGTCCTTCATAGATAAAACCAGTATATATTTGAATCAATGTTGCTCCAGCCTTCATCTTATCAACGGCATCCTGCGGAGTCATAATTCCACCCACTCCAATAATCGGAAAATCTTCGCTTAAACCCTTTCTCAGATATCGAATCACTTCATTGGATCGATCTCTTACTGGGGTGCCACTGAGTCCTCCTGCTCCTATTCCCTCTAATTCGTCAACTGATGCAGACAAACTACTTCGATCTATCGTGGTGTTGGTCGCAATGAGGCCATCCAGGCTTATTTCCTTTACAATTTCAATGATATCGTCCAACTGCTCATTCGTTAAGTCAGGTGCGATCTTGAGCAAAATAGGCTTTGGAGATGGCTTGAGTTCATTGCACTCTTGAAGTTTAGTCAGTAGCTCCTTCAATGGTTCTTTATCCTGTAACGCCCTCAGATTAGGTGTATTTGGAGAGCTCACATTGACAACAAAATAATCTACAACCTCAAAAAGTGCTTCAAAACTTATCACATAATCATTGACTGCCTCTTCATTGGGAGTGACCTTGTTCTTGCCAATATTTCCTCCTATTAAGACATTATTATTGACCTTCTTCAATCTTTCAACAGCCGCTTCCACACCATCATTATTAAAACCCATCCTATTGATAATAGCGCCATCTTGCTTCAATCGAAAAAGTCTGGGTTTTTCATTTCCTGCCTGCCCTTTTGGAGTGAGCGTTCCTATTTCGATGAATCCAAATCCCATTGTAGCGAGTTCATCAACTAATTTAGCGTCCTTGTCAAATCCTGCAGCTAGCCCAACTGGGTTCTTAAACTTCAGTCCAAACACTTCTTTCTCCAACGAAGGATGTTGATAATCAAAGAATAACCTCAACAGAGCTTTTATACTGGGTATTCTTCCAAAAAATTTCAGTGAGTAGAAAGTGAAGTGATGGATTTTTTCGGGATCGAAAAGAAAGAAAATGGGGCGAATGATGAGCTTGTACACAGTGTTCTTATTATTTCGGGCAAAGGTAAGTCAATTTTGCAAATTGTTCAGTTGGACGGTTAATAGTTGTTCAGTCGAGCAGTTGATAGTTATTCAGAGGTGCGGAGCAACTGTCAACTGTTCAAGTCCATTTCTTCAAAGAGGTGGTCAAAACCCTCTTCGCTATCAGTTCCCATGGTACTGTTCGAGCTGTTTCTTCTGGTCTTCTGACAGTTAGTGTCCCTTTAAATTCTTTAGTATTTTATCCAGCAGCACATCAAAACCTAGTGAGTTTCCATGTATCATGCTGTTTTGCATTTCTTTATAATCTGATTTGTAATTCTCTAAATGCTCTTTGGGAGGAACGATTTTGAGCTTTTGCAGGCTCAACGAATTATAATCAGTCGTTTTCATTGGTGTTAATACCTTTCTGTGTTCAATGATGCTGTTAAAAAGGTCGGTATTCTTTAAAGCTTCTTGCCCATAGTCAGAATCCAGTATTTGCCCAATATCATAGAAATGTCTGGACATTCTCAAATGACGAACCATTTCTATTGGCTTCTGAAATTCTTCGTGTAGTAGAATGAGTTTCTCTAAAAATGTCTTTTGAGGATTCGTGGTATTTACTACAAATTCCAGTTCAGCAAAATCTGTTTCGGGATAGTGTTCATCAATCATAGATTTAATTCCAACTGCTTGATGGGGTTCAATCAACGACCTGGCACTCACCTCTATCAAAACTCTCTGGGGTAAGTAAACTACTTGATCAAAAACGGATTGATAGTTCACTTCAATCGTTTCAGGGTCTTGATCCGATATTTTTGTGTTCTCTACGATGATTTCACACAAAGCAGAGCCAATGCCATAATCATTCAGTTTCTTTTGAAGCGTTGTTGTCAAATGTGTAGACACGAATGTGTGACAAGCTCTTCTAAGCTTTCTTATTTCTCCTTTTGTCAATCCTCCTTCAAAACCTAAGTGTTTACGGTCTATACCAAGGTCAATATCTTCAGAAAATCGTTGTATCAGATTGAAAGCTTTGCTTAGAGAAGTTCCTCCTTTGAATATGAAATGTTCAGCTAGATTGGAAGTGAAAACTATGCGTAGCATGAGTGTGACCCAAGCATCTTTTTCAACGGCTTGAGGAAGTAGATTCGTGCGAACTCCAATTTGGGTAAACAACTCAACTTGTTCTTCTTTCGATAGTGTTAGCCAGTTGTTCATTTGCGTATGATTACTTTTTGCATCCAAACAGGAGCTCTTTTCAAGTAGTGATAGATTAAATCTTGTTCATCACTCTTGCTAATGATGTTGCGTATTTTGTCTATTTGCTCCTCCGTTACATTTTTTTCTCCGATTGCTTTTAAGGCTTGAATTAGCAAATTGGTTAGTCGGTGTTCAATGCTTAAGTTTTTGGGGTTCGTTTTCTTGAATTGAATTGTTTGGTTTCCTATCACGATTTGTCTTGCCGAACCATCGGTTAAAAAGATAGCTTTCAAAGGGATTTGAGTTGATAACCCTAGTATGTTAAGAGCGGTAGATCCAGCAGGAATAATGCGTGCTTTGTCTCGTTTGGCAATAGCTTTTGCGATTTCTTCTGCATGAGGAAAGAGGATGCCAAGTCGTTCATGTTTTTTAGGCAAAAAGTAGATCCCTTTCGCTATTCGTTTAATTTTATCTTCTATGGTTAAGCGTTGCAAAGATTTGCGAACAGCTTCATAAGTACCTAATTCAGTGAAGTCAGAAATAAAGAAAACCTCTCCTTTGTTAAACTTCTTCTCTATGTTTTTCAAACTAATCATTGTCCCAAAAATAGTAAAAAAATGGGACAAATCAAGTTTCTTATTTCAGATTAATTGTCCCGAAAATAAATGAAAATTGGAACAAATTAGTTGGGATTTTAGTACAGAGCGATAGTGGGGAGATTTTAGCTTCCCTAATCAAGTTCGGGACAGGCTTTTTGGTTTTTTTGGTGGGATTTGAGCGTTGTCAAAAACCAAATGTGCTGAAATGTGCGGTGGGTTTCTCTACGTTCTCTCATGCATACAACAACTGTACAACTGTACAACTGACCTACCTAACTACGTGGATGCGCATCAAGAACCACCTGTCTCAAATAATCACGATCCATATGGGTGTAGATTTCTGTAGTGGTTATCGATTCATGCCCCAACATCTCTTGAACAGCTCGTAAGTCAGCACCTCCCTCTAGCAGGTGTGTTGCAAATGAATGTCGAAATGTATGGGGGCTTACTTTCTTTTTGAGTTCCGTTTTTTCAACCAATTTTTTAATAATAGTGAAGACCATGACCCTAGTAAGAGACCTCCCTCTCCTATTCAAAAATACAAAATTTTCAAACCCTGGCTGAACGGGGACATGAACTCTTGAATGTTCTAAATATAGGTCAATATGCTTGAGTGCTGACTTACCGATGGGGACAAGTCTTTCCTTGTTCCCCTTTCCGATTACTCTTATAAAACCGATGTCTTTATAAACATGATTGCGCTTGAGCGCAACTAGCTCAGAAACCCGCAGTCCTGAACTGTATAGCACCTCTAGCATTGCCCGATTGCGTGGGCCTTCTGCAACAGAAAGATCAATGGCCTCCAGCAATTGCTCAATTTCATGGTATTCGAGTGTGTCGGGAAATTTACGCCCAAGCTTGGGTGTATCAATCAATGTTGTAGGATCTGCCGTAATATATTCTTCAAATAATAAATACTTGTAGAACGCCTTGAGCCCAGAAAGCATCCGCGCCTGGGTATGTGGCTTCATGCCTTCTTCATTGATAGCCTCTAGAAAATTTTGTAAGTCATGGGCTTCTATAACTAAGGCTGATGGTTTTTCTGGGCTGATGAATGAGGCAAAACGTTCTATATCTCTTCCATAGGAGACTATCGTGTTCTCTGAAAGTGATCTCTCTAGTTTGAGATATTGCTTGAAAAAAGTGATGGCTTGTGCCCAGTTCATAGTTCATTCATTCTGTTACGAATTTAGAAGAAATATTACTTCGCTACAAAGACTGATGGGTTAATGAGGGAATGAGGGAATGAGCGAATGAGGGAATGAGGGAATGAGGGAATGAGGGAATGAGGGAATGAGGGAATGAGGGAATGAGGGAATGAGGGAATGAGGGAATGAGGGAATGGGCCGATGAGCTTATTAAATGCGCCAAAGTACCGTAAACCACTGATTCACTTATGTTTTTTATATATTGTTGGCAGCTGGCATTGGTTCATTCATTCCTATGGCTTTTATAATCAGCTCAGGTATATTATCTAAATCCACATTTTCTATATTTATCTGAACATCTGCACGCTTGTATGAATCCTTGAAATAATTATAATCAGCCCTAATCTCTTTTAAATATTTATTTTTCTCGAATTCATCCAATTTTTCCGTTATCGGGTTCGAGTCCTTATCATAGAATGTTAACCTGTCCAGTACGTTCTCGAATGAATCATTTAAACAAATTGAAATTAATTCTTTGTCCTTATGCCTTTTATATACCTGTAGATATGAAAATTTCAATCCTGATGGTGTTCCAGAAATCACGGAATCCATATTTTTTAAGAGAAGCTTATCTAAGACAACACTTGCTTTTTCCCTGTATCCGTTCATTGTGAAGCATTCATCTTGAATCCGTTCTATTGGTTTTTTATAGTAATTCTGAATTTCTTCATCTAAGTCAAAGAAAGAATATCCAATCTTGCCAGCTAACATTTTACCGATTGTAGTTTTACCAATACAGCTTATACCAACTAAATATATAATCATAAAATCTCAGCTCTGTTTAAAAATCAAATTTACGTTTCTCAATCGGAATAGATTTTACTTTCTGAATATTGTCTATTATTTTTTTGCATGTAAAATCTAATTTCTCTTTTTCGGGAGGATTGCCCCAAAATAAATCGTCAATCTCCCAGTCTTCCGCCTGCATTATTTCTTTTGTCAGTTTCTCTGCTCTATCAATGTATTCAGGCTCATTTTTACAATCTCCCGACAATACTCCAAATTGCAAAGTCAAATCATGTGATAATTTCTCTGCTTCGATTAGAATTCCTTCGTAAGATTCTCTTGATAAATCATCTGTATCCATATGTCGTATCGATTCTTTTTGCTTGCTGCCAACTACGAAATACCAAACACTAACAACCAATCAAATAGAGAACTAATGTTTCGCACCTTTTCTAAGTGATTGATAACTAATCATTAAGGGGCTTGTTTATTTTCAACACATTGATTATAAGTTATTTACAATATCCAATTC
>JGI24005J15628_10001567_pt1 | contig 12153 bp, 4 predicted proteins | sample LinPmetageLP40_FD_15628 | JGI IMG/M metagenome (IMG submission 15628)
TACACTCCTTTTTCTGGATCATTCCAAGAACTAAGATACTATGTAAATGAAATTAGCCAAAGCCATTTTTATGATTATACTGTTAATCCATACTCTAACGAAGGAAATGGTATTAATTCAACACCAGACCAACAGTTTTTTAGAGCTGCTTTAGGTACTCAATTAGATACAGGAAGTAGAACATCAATCCATCCTAGGGTAACAGGATCTGCTGTACAAATTACACAATCCTTTGCTACTAATAGTGAGTTTTATTTGGACGTTCCAAGTAATAGAGGTAGTCAATGGGTTACAAATGTAGAAGATATATTCCAAGACCAAGTACCAGCAGGCATAAAAAATAGAATTACAGATAAAATACATAAAGAAAATTTAATATTAGCTGAAGCACCTTATGGTTTTCAAACCCCAACTTCATCTGAAGCTACAATTTCAAGTACAACAAGTGATGTTTTATCTCCTATGGGGTCTATACAACAACAATCCTTTGTAAGCCAAAGTTATACCCCAAATGTTAATTATTTAGAAGTTGGGTTTTCTCCATCAAACCAAATAAATGATGATATTAATGCTCAATTAGGTTATTTTAACCTTGGAGATTATATAGGTGATCCAAGATTCATATCTTCATCCTTAGATTCATACCCCGACTTAGATAGACTAAGAGATGCATATTTTGAAAAATATATAAAAGGATATGATATAGTTGATTTTATTAGATTAATTAAATTCTTTGATAATTCATTATTTAAAATGATAAAAGATTTTACACCTGCTAGAACAAGCTTAGCTTCTGGTGTGATAGTAAAACAACATTTATTAGAAAGAAACAGACAAAGACCAGCCCAAGCAACATCTTCATTACATGATTATGAAGGTTTAGTAGTTAACTTACCAAAAGACTATAGCTCAGGATCAACAGATTTCCCTCAATATTCAACTGAAGGATCTGCATTATATAAATTTAGTGGTGGACCTGGTGGTTCATTTAATAAATTTAATGGTTTACAAACTTATATATCTGGATCTAAAGGTTTAGGACCAGATAATAGATTTAATTTAACACAAAGTTGGACAGAATCATTTGATTATGGGGCAATAGACAGATCAGTAATTAATAGTTTATTCTTTAATCAAAGTAGTTCACAATATATTAGTGCCTCTTATAAGGGTATTAGAGAAGGTGTTATACATAATGATCAATCAGAATTTTATAATGGTATATTTTCGGGCTCGTATGTAGAAGTAACTAATGGTAATTTAAATGAGGGTTGTGAACCTTATTTAAGTGTAACAGATACACCTATTTTATTTAAACCCATCTTTTTTTCTACATCCGACGCTTTTGAATCTGTTATTACTAAGCAAGCATTTTTAAATCAAAATAATTACCCTCCTAAAGGTTATGCTTGGATAGCATCAGAACAAACAATCTTTACAGGAAATAATGCTGGTACCCAACAAGTTTATGCTGTAAAATTATCACAAACTGATGTAAATGGAGTAGAAATTATTAATTATTTAGATGATTTTAATAATTTAAGAATTTTATTTGATGATGCTGTAATTCCCTATAATGTTAAGGCAACGAAATATAAAGTTTTAGGGAGAACAATATTTTCAGAACATGCTTTATTAAGAATAGGTCAAAATTCTGGTATTGGTGGGAATAATTATATACAAACAGTAGATGGAATCCAATATTACCCTATAACAAGTTCGAACCAAGGTGGTTCTATGGATTGGTCCTTAAAAGCAGGTACAACTTTTTCTACAAGTAATAACATTACAGAATCCTCTGATAATTTACAACAAAATAATTTAGCAAATCCAAATATATCTAATCAAATCCAAAATATATTTTATTATAATAATTTTACTTCTGCTAATGATCCTTTAAAGTTTTTTAATGAGGGTTTACAAAATATTAACACAAGTGATATATTAAATGATGGAGAACAATATTTTCAAAATGCGGCTTATACAATCCCCTATACCCCAAATATAGAATGGATAATTTCTGCTTCTGTAACTTATAGCTCCTCTTTTAAAGATACTTCAACAACTGGAACATCAGCAGATAGTGGAATATATCATTCATCCTCTATATATCAAGGAGGGAATTTAACTAATCAAAATTTTGCATTAGGTAATAGAATTAATATATTATCCAGGGCATTCGCAATAAATACAACCGGAAACATTAGCGCAGCTGGTGCTGCAGCACAAACTGTAGATAATACATCCCCACTAATTTTTTACGCCCCAGGAAGCATACCTTCTTACACCGGTACAACCCTTTATGCTGATTCCGGATTAACTGACTCAGATGTTGGAACTGCTTTGGGTTTAACACCTACAACCTTCTATAAATTATCAAATTTAACGCTTGATGATACTAATAATCAGCAAGAATATTGGATTGGGGTATATTTTGTAAGTGTTACCCAAGGAAACACTTTTTCCATCATCGCAACTCCTAGAAACCCAGCAATAGGTAAATCAGCATTAATAGGATTTTCACCATCAGAAATTACACTTTTTAGACCAACTCCCCGTTATGTAGAAGATTTAGGGAATGTAGCATTTAATAGCAACACAGTAAACACACAAATACCAGGTAACTCTGGTTCTGGTTTACCCCTATCTACTTTAGGAGGTCATCCTAAAATTGCATCTGCTGGTACTGCTTCAATGGATTGGTATTTCCCATCTTTAACCTTAGCAGGAACACCACCAACTTTAGGTGGGGGTGCAAGTACTTTTATTCCTTTTTCTGGAAGTACTGCATATAGCCCTACGGTAGGAACAGCCAATCCAAATTTTTTCTTAGATTTTACATCCTACAATGGAAATAATGATACTTGGGAAACTTCAACTTCAAACATTATCCCAGCTTTTAGATTTAAAAGCAGCACCACTAGTAATTTTGATACTACAGATGGTGCAATTGAATTTGGAAAAACTGAATTAAAAGATGTAATTGATGAATTTTTATCAGTTGGTAGTGGTGCAACTCCAACAGTATTGTTTTTTTATGAAATGGACTTACGTTTGAATGCAAGAATTGCATCATCTAAGTCAACAGATAATTTTACAGTTAGAGTACGAATACAAAGTATTATGGGGACCGGTGGTACCAATCCACCTGGCACTGTTATTGATACTTTCTACCCATCAAATTTTGTTGTACCTTCATTAAATGGTATTGTTAATTATTCAAATGCAACATTTAGTATACCCCTATTTAATAATTCTCTTATTGAAAAATATCATGTAAGGTTTGAAATCCAAAATAATAATACAGATGGTAGTGATATAGAGTATATTTTCCAACTTGATAACTGGGCAGCTAGACTTCCTTCAGTTTTCACCTCAGCTGGTCAATACATTAACTATCCTGCTAATAATCAGTATGCTCCTTTTGCTCAAGGTGGGGGAAACTCAGTTTCTTGGACATTAACCCCTTCTGGCGCTACAGTAACAGATCGAACTTTCCAATATAGAACCACCCTTAACGCAATCGCACTTAATAATGCAATCCCAGATTTATATAGTGGGGGAATAGTAGACGTTTATTTAAAAAGAACAGGATCGGATGGTGATTTTATTATAACGGCATCAAAATTTAGTGAAGGTGGTGGATATTCGGGTTCAATATATTCAGGAGCAGAAATTAATTTTGATGGAAGTAATGGGTCAATAAATTCATCTCCTTTTTTAAATATAGAAAACATCCAAGATTTTGATCCAAGTGATCCTGCAACTACGAGTTCTACACAAAATGAAGTAGGTGATATGTATTATATTGAATATTCAATGAGTAATTTTGTAGGTGGAACAACTAATGGAAGTATAAATACCTCTCAATTGGTTGAATTTGAAACTGATAGCGATAAATCAATAATAGAAATCACACAATCAATTGTGTCTAGTGGATTGGATGTTTTTGATGCAACTGGGAGTATACTCTTAACAAGAGGAAATACTTCTAATTTACAAAATATTGGAACCACCGTTAATGAGATGACATGGAATCTTGATAAAACTGCTACAAATGAAATAGTAGAATTATCATCAAGTTATGCAGGTAATTTTTCACATAATGATGTATTTAGATTTGCAGTTGGAAATTTAAAAAAAGGTTTTGGGTCAGGTTTGCATATTAAAAATTTAGATGTACAAATTTTCCCTTCTCAATCTATATGGTCTGAAATAACACCTCCTTTTGAATTTAGTAATTTTAAAGACCCAAAGTCTACTGGGGTAATTGTGCCAACTTATTATCCTGGATCTTTACCTTTTAACTATGCAGTAGATTGTCAACCTTTATTAAACAATTATACCATCCCAAGATTTAATCCATATTTAATGGATATAGATTATAATTATCAAGGTGATACTATATATTTTTCTAGTTCATTAGCACCTGTTAATTTCACACAAATACTATCAGGTAGTGCAGTTAGAGCAAATGTCCCTGTATCAAATTATACACAATTTAGTTCAATTAGCCCAAGATATTTAGGTGCAAAGTCAACAAGTCAAGAATTAAATGTTTGGAGTGTGGGGGATGTAGGAACATTTGGTAAAAACCCAACAATAGAATTAAAAGATGCATTTTTTGGATATTTTAATGATATATCAGATCCATACCCAAATATTAATGCTTTAACTAGAGTTAATCTCAATTATTTAATTGATGAACAAGGTAATGCATTGCCTCCTTCATTAGAAAATCAATTAAGTATAGATACTTTTAAACAAGTATTTCCAAATACAACTCAAGGTAAATTAGCAGTTAAAATAGGAAAAAGCAATTTTACTCCTTTATCAACTCCATCACCTATAAGTCGTACTATGGAATATGTAACACCAATATGTTACTCACAAAACTCAGGTAATAATTATACTACAATAATTCCACTATCAGGATCTGGGTATATTTCAAGATATGATAATAATGATGAAAATGATATAGAATTTGGTACTTTTCAAGCAGTAGGTACTTCTTCTGTTGTTGATTTTGTAGGTCAAGATAGACAAAGTGTAGAATATTATATTGATCCTTCTGAAGCTAATACTTCTAAAACAGGTGTTGCAGTAAATCCTTACTCAGTAACAGATAGAACAGGATCAGCTGTATATGCCACTAATGAGTGGGGAGCTGCTGGTGGTGATCTAAATAATACACAAATAGTATCAATACAACATTCAGTTGTAACATCTTATGTAAGTGAAACTAAAAGAACAAGAGATGAATTAGATTTAACATTTAAAATGTTTACTGGATCCAATGAATCTACCCAACACCCCTTTAATCTTGAAGGTATTGATTGTAAAGTTTACACAGATACAGGAAAAGTATATTTAATAAGAGATGTAGATGATTATGGGTGGTTTACTTATAAAAACTTACCAACATCTATAAGAATAAAAAAGAGAAAGAAAGGATTTAGTTTTAAACGTTATTATTATTCAAGAGTTCCAATTCCTGGAGGAGGGATTAAATGTAAAGTTGATTGGGAAATGTTTGATACTTTATTTGATTTAGGTTTAATGAGACAAAGAAAACCTAAAAATGGTGCCGGGGTTCAAGCTCTAGAATGGATATTTAAAGCAAATAGTGGAAATTATACGATTAAATCAGGTGAAAAAATAAATTGGAAATTTGAAGGTTTTTTTAAAAATTCAAGAGGTGGATATCAACAAGGTGTTTTCTTTCCAAACTCTTACGCTGGATCATATACCCCCGCTATAATAAGTGGAGATGGTGCATTAGACTATAAATTAGATGAAGCAAACCAAGCAGCAGCCCCTTATTGGATATTCTCAGGATCTGATTATAGATTTATAGAAATGTCATCTTCAAACTTTAATGAAGCATATGGTACAGGATTTTACCAAGGTAATGTACCTTACGAACCAGGATTATCAGAATATTTCCCTGGAAATGTAGAACCAAAAACAACAGATTTTGATCCAATTGAAAACCCGCTCTCTTTTGAAGAAGGAGATGAAATAAGATTTGGTAATAATGAATCATTTACCTATATTGTAAGGGAAGTATTTGCACCTTCTGAAAATGTAAGGCCTAGTGTCGGCGGAAGAGTAAAGCTTAGATTAGATAAACCAGTAGATACATCAATTAATAAAGATTTCTTTTTAGTTAGAAGAATAATTCCTGACCCACAATCTCTCTATTTAGATACAATATTTCCTTATGGTGCTTTATCTAGTGGAAGTATTTCACAAGTTAGTAAATCAACAGGATCAGCAAATTTTGGATTAACCTCTTCTAACCAAGCAGGAAGTTTTCCATCCCCAAATGTAAGTGGAAATTATTCAGCATCTATAAGTAATGTAGAAGCATTAACAACACCAGGTATTTTATATCCAGATTTTCCAACAGATTATCTAGTACAAAGTGCATCAATAATAGTAAATGATTTAATTTCCAAAGGAATAATAGAATCTTAATAAAAACATATATTTATAACATATAACAATATTTATATAAAAACAACAAAATGGGATATTTAAATAATGCAGTAATAACAGTTGACGCTATATTAACTACTAAAGGAAGAGAGTTACTAGCAAGAAACGATGGTTCTTTTCAAATAACACAATTTGCTTTAGGGGATGATGAAATTGATTATACACTTTATAATCCAAACCACCCATCTGGTTCTGCGTATTATGGTGAAGCAATTGATAATATGCCTCTTTTAGAAGCATTTCCAAGTGAACTTCAAATAATGAAATATAAATTAACTACACTACCTAGAGGTACAGCTAAATTACCTGTANTNGATTTAGGTTATGCAGCTATTACATTAAAACANGGAGCTCAATTAGCTATTACACCTCAAACATTAAATTACTTAGGTAATAACCAGACGTTCGAAACATCAGGATATAGTGCTACTATAGGAGATATAAGATTATTAAGTACATTCACAGGACAAGGTATACAATCTGATGCTGCTATTCAAGCTAACCAAAATGCAACACAAACTATTGGTACTAGTGTTTCTAAAACAATAATTGGTACTCAAATTAATATAGCGGCAACAACCGTAAATACATTATTTGGTAAAAATTCTATTTTAAGAACAACTTTAACAGTAACAGGATTAGATAGTGGAGCACGAATAACAATCCCAATAACAGTAACAAAACAATCATTAACATCATAAAAATATGGCATTTAAAAGATTAGATCCAGAAGATTTTGTAGTAAGTTCCGATTCAGTAACTTCAACTGTGTGGAGTGGTAACACACCTTCATTAAACCAATTTTATACTTCTTCAACCCAAACAGAAGGATCATCAGGTCCTTATTATTTAAGTGTTTATCAAACCGCATCTTTGGATGATACAGCTGCTGTTCAATTTCAAATTGCTTATGCTAATAGAAATGGGGGTGGTGGAGTTAATTTTGATTCATCAGTACCTTTTATATCAGCTACAACAACTATTTATGGGCAATATAGAACTTTAATATTAGAAGATGAAAATTCTAGTTTTGTTTGGGGTGATACTTTTACGGGTAGTGCCGATAATGATTTTTATGCTATAAGTATTGAAAGAGCAAGATATAAAGAATCATTATTACCTGGTACTATAAATTTAGTATTATCAAGTTCTAATTCTATTGCTACTAATACAACTATCCAATTAACCGATAATTCAGGTATGGTAACTTTACCAACTTATTATGGTACTCAAAGAGTCTACCAGATGATTAGTGGTTCTAATGGTGTTGCATATGATGCAAGTACTGGTGGGACTGGTTATACTCCTACTAGTGGTTCTTATGGTTGGTTTTGCCCCGATATTTCTACAATATTACTTAATGCTGCTGCTTTAGATGATAACTCTGGAGCTGGAGGTGGTATAAATTTAGCAACAATTACTGGCTCTGATACATTTGGAGATAATCCGGCAAAATTATACAACCACATATCTGGATCAGCAGGCTTGTCTGGAGTTGATAATATTTTTGAATTAAATTCTCAAGAAACAATATCATCGGATTATGTATTTATTAGAGCTAGAAATAATGAATTTAATTACACAGAAAACCCGTCATTTATATCAGGTTCAACTGGTGAAGTAATTTTTCCTTATTTTATAAATAACCCACAAACATTCCCAACAACAGTAGGAATGTATAATGATTCGAATGACTTATTAGCGGTAGCTAAATTATCTAGACCAATACAAAAAGATTTTACAAAAGAAGCTCTAATACGAGTGAAACTAGATTTCTAAAATGAATGAGCGCTTACAAACAATTCAATGCACAAGATTTAATAGTATCACCACTTGAGGTAAATAAAGGATTCCTCTTTATAGGTGGAGATGCTTTAACTGGATCTAATGTTGGTATAGATAGATATTTAGGTGCAAATGGTAATTATATTATTTCGGGTAGTGAGTTAACTGGTCAAATATCGGGTCAAGAAATTCCAAAAGTACTTGTATACGATTCAATTAAACAATTATACTACACAAACTACCTTTCAGGTAGTGGTGGGTTTACTCAGGATGCTATAACATCTAGTGTGTTATTAGGCGCAAATAGTGAAGGCAATACTATCATAGGTGGTGTTCAACAATCTAATTTTTATAATTACGAACAAACTACTCTTTGGCCTAATAAAGATTTTCCAACAGCAAGTTTAGCTACCTCTTCAGTTTCAATAGGTGTAATATCTATTCCTTCTAAATTGTGGGGTGATTACATCCAACCAGAATCTTTTTATATAAATGGGCCTAGTGGTTCAATTATAGATGATGGTGAAGGTAGATTATTATGGAAACACCCTAATTCACCAGTTACTGGTTACGAGTATATGGCTGGTAATATAATTTATCAACATGGTATTATTACTTTATTTGATTCTAAAACAATTGGAAGTGATTTTACTGATACTTATGGTACAGCAGTATATGGAACTTCACTATATGGTGGTAGCAGGGTAGAAAGAGAAGATTTTATTAATTCATTTGTCTCAGGGTCTGATATTACAATGTCATTTTCTAGTTCATATAAATTATTTGAAACACAATATCAATGTACCATAGATGAAAATGAATTTAATTATTCATTAAACCCAAGTGCTATAACAGGAAGTGAAATTCCAACTGAGTTTAGTGGTAGCATTATAAATTGGGAAAATACATCTTCTTTTGGTGTTCCATTAGGGTTTGTAACCGCTTCATATTTTGAACCTTATATTACTACTGTAGGTTTGTATGATGAAAATTATCAATTATTGGCCGTAGGTAAATTAGCCCAACCCTTACAATCATCTCCCATAACAGATACTACAATTTTAGTAAATATAGATAGATAGCTTATATTTATAATAAACACCAAATAAAATGGCAAATAAGTTAAAATATATAAATGATATAGAACAAGGGAAAATAATTCAGTCATGGCATGTTTCCCAATCAGTAGAAGCTTTTTCTTCAACAGATCAACAAGCCTACGATATTTCAGTATCTGGTTCTTTTAAAGTAACAGGTTCACAATTTATTGAACCCAATAATTTACTACTTATAGCTCAACAATATGTGTTAGCTTATGATAATTCTACAGGTCAAATATTTAAAATGTTGGCTTCTGAAGGTAGTAGTGGTGGTGTATATAGAACAGGATCAAACATTAATAATATAATTCCATTAAATTTTGGGGGTAATGAGGCAACAGGATCTAGATCATCAATTCTCGCGGGTTGCTCAAATGTAATAAATACTATTGGGGTAAATGGAGTAATAGGAGGTGGTCAATTTAATCTAATAAATGCATCTGATACTTTTATTGGGGGAGGTAGCTTAAATACAGGTTCAGGTCAAAATAGTGCTATTGTATCTGGGTGTAAAAATCAAATCATGTCAAGTTATGGTGGTAAACACTCCACTATAGCTAGTGGGCGCCAAAATTTTATAGATAGTTCATATCAGAGTTTTATTGGAGGTGGTTTTTTAAATGAATTAGGTGCGGTATCAATTCCATCATCTAATCAATTTATAGGAACAGGAAATAGAAACAAGATTTGTGTCTTGCAGGGTTCAAATAATTCAATATTAGGGGGAAGTATAAATGAAATTAATGGGGGTTATTTTGGTTATGGTGTAAGTATGTACAACAATTCTATAATAGGAGGTTGTAATAACTGCATTACATTTTATCAAAATGAATGTTCTTCAGTAGTCACACCACATAGTAATTTTATAGGAGCAGGTAATAAGAATGTTATAGGATCAAACAGATTATGTGTTATAATTGGAAACCACTCAGGTATAGTAGCTGGTACTCTAAACACAGCATCAGGTTGTAATTCATTTATCGGAGCAGGTTCAAATAATAATATTAGAAACTGGCTCGGTTCAAATTCTACCTCCAATACTGCGTATTCAAATGCTAGTATAGTAGGTGGTTTAAATAATTGTATAGTAGCATCACCTAATACTTTTATTGGAGGTGGTAAGGAAAACAGTATCAACACCACAGCAGGATATTACAGTAACCAATCAACTATTATAGCAGGAACTGGATCAAGAATTAATTGTTCATGTAATAGTTTTATTGGTAGTGGGTGTAAAAATACTATAAATGGTCCATATTCAAGGAATAATGTAATAGCTGGAGGAGAAGGAAATTGCATAGCTGGTCAATCAATAATGTCTACAATTGTTGGGGGGACAAATAATTATTTATATGCAGGTTCTGGTATTTTTATAGGGGGAGGTAATTGCAATAGTGTTGCAGGAACTAACAAGAATACAGTAATAGTTGGGGGTATGTGTAATGTAAATCCTTATGGTAATGCTTACACTTTTATAGGTGCTGGGTGTAAAAATAACATGTACGCTAGTTATAGAAGCGGAATTGTAGCAGGAGCAACAAATGCTATAAACGGTGGTGGTACTGCATTTATTGGGGCAGGTACCAGTAATTATATATATTCGAGCACAACCGATAGTGCAATTGTAGGAGGAAGATGTAATAAAATATCAGGTTATTTTTCTTATGGTCACTTTATTGGAGGTGGTTGTAGTAATTGCATTAGTAGTAATTACCCAAACAGAGACTTTTGTAATAATTCAATTGTTAGTGGAGTTGAAAATCGTATTAATCATGGTAAATGTAGTAGTATATTAGGTGGTGAAAAAAACTTTATTACTAGTTCTCTATCTACATCTATAATAGGTGGTATTTCAAACACAGCATCAATAACAACAGGTAGTTTTATTGGGTCTGGAGAAGACAATATAAATGAAGGTAATTGTAGCTTTATAGGATCGGGAGAATGTAATATTATATGTAGTTTCTTAAATCAACGTGCGGGTAATGCAGTTATTGTTGGTGGTCTCCAAAATACAGCCTCAAACAGTGCAGACCGTGGTTTTATTGGAAGTGGGTGCGAAAACGCTGTTTGTGGGTTTTCAACATCAGTAGTTGGTGGGAGTAATAATATAGTAACAAATAATCGATCATCAATAGTAGGAGGTAGTACTAACAGAATTTCAAGTCAATTTTCATTTATAGGAGGCGGTCAATCTAATACTACTGGTATTGGTAATGACCCATTGACAATCGTAGGAGGTAGTACTAACTGTATGTTTGGTTCACCAAGTTTTAGTTTTATTGGAGCAGGTCAATGTAATAAAATTTCTTCCAATTCAACAGGCCTTCCATCATACAAGGCATGTTTTTCTTCTATAGTAGGTGGGGAAAAAAATATAATAGGAAATGGGAATTTTAATGCACTTCATAGTATAATTGGTGGTGGACAACTAAACACAGCATCAGCAAATTTTAGTGGTATATTAGGTGGAGAATGTAATGTTGTACAACATTGTGAATCATTTATTATAGGCTCAAATATAATATCTCATGATACTTGTACAACCCACGTTAATAACTTAACAGTAAGTGGATCAGCAGGGGGTACATCGGTTGTAATGATGAGAGGTTTACCAACTTCTGATCCATTAAATGTAGATCAACTTTGGAACGATGGTGGTATATTAAAAATATCTGCAGGATAAAATTCCTTGTCAATTTAATAGTTTTTAGTTATATTTATTATTAACTTTAAAACAAATACATGAGTTGGACCTATAAAACGC
>JGI24005J15628_10001569_pt1 | contig 12148 bp, 8 predicted proteins | sample LinPmetageLP40_FD_15628 | JGI IMG/M metagenome (IMG submission 15628)
CAAGGGGAGAATCGCAAGTATCCCCTTGAGGGGATTATAGGGGTGTTGTTCTCACAGAAACACATAATAGTACGTTTTTTACTCGGACGACAGTAATATTTTTATAATTTACTTTGCTTTTTTCATTATCAAAATTTTGGATTGGCGGACTTCCTATAAACTCTGAACTCTTGAATTATCACCGAACCCCTATGTTTTCTTAGCCCCTGCTGTATGCCGTCTTTTCCTTTCGTGGCAGACTATTTCGGGTTACCACCGTGCGTTGGGCAGACATACTCTTTGACAAGTTTTGGATTGTGCGGCTGTCATGAGCGACTTGGCAATGTGTATGGCTAAGAAGGGAGGGCTTTATCATTTTGATTAGATCGTTTTCAATCCCAACTCTTTCAAGAATTCGTTGTGTTCCTTAGTCTTCTTTTCAATACGTTCATTGATGGAAGTCAAACTTTTATTCACTTCTTGCAAATCAATTTGTATTTCGTCTTCTGATGTACTAACGTACCTTGAAATGTTCAGGTTGTAACCATTCTTTTCAATTTCATCCATCGAGACTTTACGTGAATAGCGTTCCGCCTCTTTTCTGTATTTGTAGGTTTCTACGATGCTTTGAATGTCATTCGGTTCATTATCTTCTCCTTCACGCAAACGATTCAAACGTCCATCTTTTTCAAAATGCTCACTGGCATTAATAAACAAGACATCATCATCCTTTTTGCATTTTTTCAGCACTAGGATACAAACAGGAATCCCTGTTGAATAGAATAAGTTAGCAGGCAAACCAATCACTGTATCTATGTTATTGTCTTTTAGAAGTTTGGTTCTTATTCTTTCTTCTGCTCCACTACGGAATAAAACACCATGTGGCAAAATGATAGCCATTGTGCCTGCTTTGCCTAAAAAATGGAAACCGTGTAATAGAAAAGCGAAATCGGCAGCTGATTTAGGAGCTAACCCATGGCCTTTAAAACGAAAATCCTCGGCCATTGTATCATTCGGTTCCCAGCGCAAACTAAAAGGAGGATTGGCGACTATGGCATCAAATTCTATCTTTTTAGAAGGATTCATTTCATTAAGTAGATCCCATTGATTGAGCAAGGTGTCACCATGAAATATATCAAATTCTGTGTCTTTCATACCGTGCAAAAGCATGTTCATGCGAGCAAGGTTGTATGTGGTAATATTCTTCTCTTGACCATAAATTTTACCAACACTGCCGTCATTGTCTTTTATACGCTTTCTTACGTTCAACAACAACGAACCCGAACCACAAGCAAAATCCAGTACCTTATCAAGTTTATTTTTCTTACCAGTACTTGGGTCTTGACTGTCTAAAGTGACAATCTCTGAAAGAATAGTTGAGATTTGTTGTGGTGTGTAAAATTCACCTGCTTTTTTACCAGAACCAGCTGCAAACTGACCAATCAAATATTCATAAGCATCGCCAAGGGTGTCAGTATCGGCAGAGAAATCAGCAATGCCTTCCGCAATTTTTTGGATGATGGTACAAAGCTTGTCATTTCGTTCTTTAGGTGTTTTGCCGAGTTTTTCAGAGTTTAGATTGATTTCTGAGAACAGGCCTTGAAAACTGCTTTCAAAAGATTCGTTTTCAATGTACCTGAATCCCTCCCCAAGAGTTTCTAACAGCTCTCCTTTATGGGTACGAGCCAATTCTGTGATGTTACTCCACAAATATTTAGGTTTGATAACATAATGCACTTTCCTGCGCATTTGCTTTTCAAATTCTAGAATATCTTCTTCATTGGTCTGATACCATTTCTCAAGTGGCGGAGGGACAAACCCGTCAGTTCTTTTCTCCTCTGGATTATTTTTGGGATAATCTCTGCCCAATTCTTTTTTTGCAGATGCTTCGTAATTATGGGATAAGTAGCGTAAAAACAAAAACGAAAGCATATAATCACGGAAGTCATCCGCATTCATAGCACCTCTTAGATCATTCGCAATCCCCCAAAGGGTATCACCTAGTTTTTTATGTTGTTCTTTTTGTGCCATTTATTTAATTTCGAAATTGAAAGTAGCAATTAGTTTATCGAAAACATCATTGAAGAGGTTTTCCTCTACCTCTGACATTTCTTTAAACTGATATTGATAAGCTTGTTTATGTGAGAGAGCATTTATTTCATCTGCTACTCGATCAACGTCTTCAACACCAATATCATTAAGTATTCTTCCCATCTTCCTTGAACCAATAAAAGAGTTAATGTTCTCTAATACCTGTCTCAGCAAGACCATGTGGTATTTATAAAGTTGTTCATTTTTTGCCTCTTGTAATGTTTGTAAAAGGTGAAGGTGGTATAGAAAAACATCACTATTAGTTCCTTTAAAACTTAAGTCACCATCCTTGTTTTTCAGAATGATTGTTTTCGTTAATTTGCCAACTCCTCCTTTACTTGTGTCACTTTTAAGCCAAGTTGCCAGAATGGAAAACAAGCCAATATGATGAGTAGAAATTATCATTTTCTCTTTCTTTAAATAATTGGCTTTAATCAATTCTAAAATTGACCTAGTTGTAATAAAAATGTTGTGTTCATCCAAACTAGAAACTGGGTCATCAATAAGGATGTGGGCATTCTGTTGATCTGCCCATCCGTCAACTTCAAAGAGTGCCAAAAAGAAACACCAAACGAAAATTCTCTCTTCTCCTCGTGATATTTTAATTGGGGATTGAGTTACTTCATCTACAAAAAATGTAATGGATTCAATTCCGTCCTCTGGGTTCTTATGCTGATTTAGCTTGAAGTCAAACTTAGGATAATACTGTTCCAATTTCTCCCTAATCATAGCATCATCTTCTATTAGAAAGCTATGAAATTGATTCAAACTACTTGGTAATACATTTAATTTTAAATCTGCATTATCATTATCCTCATCGTTATCCCAAACAAATAGATCCTCACTGAAGGCATTGAAATAAACTCCTGCATGGTTTCCGTCATTATTAGCCTTAGTGAAATCTTTATAAGCCACCGATAGCCGAGTTTTCCCAGTTGAATTAAGAGCATAAATGAGTACAATATTTTCATTTAACTTGTGTAATTCTTCTGCTATTTCGTTTATAGTTGCCATCTCTTAATTCTCAATTTTAGGAAAGATGCCCTGCATCAATCCTTTTTTATGTAATTGCAATTGCTCTATTTGCTCCGCTTCAGCAGTGATTAATTCATCTAAAGCCGAAAGACAGGAAGCGATTTTTTGTTGTTCTTCTGGTTTTTCCGGTAATAAAAAAGGGAAATTTTGCACATCATCATTTCTGAGATTTGTTTGTTTAACACGATCATCAAAAGACAAGAAGTAAGGATTTCTATTCATGATGTAATAAAGGAATAGATTATTGCAATCAAATGGGGTTATTTTACAGATTCTTTGATTTACAGTGTATTTATCATCTTCATTGACGTAATAGCATTTTGCTATTGCTCTTCCATTTGGAACGTCACTTAATACCATTAAAATATCTCCAGACTCAGCTAAGCAGAATGGAGTGTTGCAATATTTAACTGTTTCTCCATCAGTTGATATGAATTTAGAATTAACAGCTATGTACTTACCTTCTGAAACAATATCTTGTTCGTGAGCTTTCCCATTTTCATAATCGGCAACCTGAGATAAAACCTTCTCCACCCACTTCCCATCATTCACAAACTCTGGAAAGCGGTAGTTCGGTACTTTTTTCCCTCCTGAGCCTGTCGCAGGATCTGGGAAAAGGTTTTGCATCAAGCCTTTTTTGTGGTCTTTGAGGGTTTCCAGCTTTTCGTTGTATGCGGTTATTAGCTCATCTAAAGAAGAAAGGCAAGAGGCGACTTTTTGTTGTTCTTCTAGAGAAGGAAGGAACAATTCTAGTTTTTTTAAATCAGAATTATAGACATTGCTAATGCTTGAGCCTTTAGCTAATGTCGATATTTTTCTTCGAAGTATTTGATTAATATAATACGACACATAGATTGGCAAATAAAGATTATCCTTTAATGGTCTTAAAATATTAATAGTCCTTCCTATGGCTATATTAGGGAGAGTAAGAGCTGAAGCCGAGCCAATATCTAAAGGATCTTCACCTGCAGAAGGAAGTAAAATTTCATTTCCTTTACTAAAATGTAGTTCTGAACGATCTAAGTTTGTTTTATTAATAATTTCATAAATCACCTCGTGATACATATGATATAATTCCCCATATCTAACACAAGGAATTTGAAACTCTGGAGATGCTTCGCTTTGCTTTATATTTTTGCCTGTGGCAAAAAGAAAGGTTTCAGTAAATAAGTATTTTGCATAATTATCTCCCGTATCAAACTCAGGAAAGCGCAAATCAGGTATTAATTTCTTCTCCTTACTCATTTACTTCAGCAGTTTTCTATTTTCCACTTCCAGCAATACCTTCATCTGCTGAATGGCAATTCGGTTCAATTTCTCGAGTCTATCCTTTTGGGAAATTTTTTCATTGATAAAAACAGCATTTAGGTTTTCCATATTGGCAAGGCAAATGAGCTGGTTAATGCTGGCATAATCTCTCCTATTTCCTTTTAATTCTGGGTTTGTCTCTCGCCATTCTTTGGCGGTGATTCCAAACATTGCCACATTGAGTACATCGGCTTCTGTGGCATAAATAATAGAAGTTTGAGCAGGGGTTAATTTTTCAGGAATGAGGTTGTGCTTAATGGCATCGGTATGAATGTGGTAATTGATTTTAGCCAATTCACGCTTAGCAGTCCAGCCGAGTTGCTTTTGCTCTTCTTCTTTGAGGCGTTGGAATTCCAGAACTAAGTAGATTTTAAACTCAGGGCTTATCCACATCGCGAATTCCATAGCAATATCCTTGTGGGCATATGTACCGCCATATCTACCAGCTTTCGCCTGTAAGGAAATGGCATTGGTTGTTGCAGCAAATTCTTTTACGCTGATTTTAAAATTATTTAGTCCAGACTTATTTCTAATTGTGGCGAATTCGCCATAATTAAACTCTGGATTATTTACTTGTTCCCAAATTCCGATATACTCTAGCGTATTCCTGTTGCGCAACCAATCAGTAACAAAGAAGTCACCGTCTTTGGCTTTAATCATATCCGTTAGACAGATATAATCTTCATCTGACACCTTAACTACGGTTACTTCTGTATCTTTTATTTTAATCTTGGCCATTGCGTCTAAGTTTTATTTTAAACCCATCGAATTTGATGATTTTAAAGGGGTCGAATTCGACCCCTTTAATCTTTGCCATCTGTTAAATTTAATTCCCTACTCATAAGCCGCTAATCCTGATATTTCCCTGCCTTCGGCCAATTTTTTTAATTGAAGTACTAAATCATTCATCAAGGCAGTTTCAGCTTTGCTGCGTTGTTTCCAACCGAGTTCCAATGGCTCCATAAGGTCGGTGAGCTTTTCACCATCAAAGATCATTCGGCTCATAATCTGTTCTACAAAGCTTTTTAAGTCAGCTGTTTGTAAGCCATGTGCATTAGCAATAGCAGCCAGTTCTTTGTCGTATTTCTCCACTTTGAAGGTTTCGAAACTTTGGTTTAGCTCATCTACTGTTTGTCCAACACTCCAGTCAACCTGATTAATAAAATCGGTAAAGTCTTCTTCCTCATCCATCATGTTGGAGTTGGATTTCAGTAAACTAATTATCTGTGCCTTGGTCATTTTTTGCTTGGCAGGTTTTTGCTGCGTACTGTCGGCAATCAGGCTCATGATATAATCGTAATCAATCACTGTAGAGGCAAAAAGCACAAATTCAAAATCCAGTTGTTGAATGTCCTCTGGTGCTTGTTCGCCTTCTTTTTGTTGTATTTCCCCGAATTGCTTGGCTGTTTCTAGATACGAACTTCTAAACTCCTGCAAAGTTTCCTTCGGTAAGATGGCTTCAATTTGACCTGCTTGTTTCTGGTCTAAATCGGTGTATTGATCCAGTTGAGTTTTTAGCCGCTGTACTTCTTTAAAGTTTTTTACAAAGGCAATTTTTGCAGCATTTCCACGGAGGTTATACACTTCTTGCGGTTCGTTTATTAGGTTATGTTGCTGCATAAACTCACCTAAGGCTTCTACCGCTTTTTGGTAATGGTCAATGACAACTGGTGCTGGGTCAACCATCCAGATTTCTTTGGCTTTGCCAGCATCTTCACCCGAGAAGAGCATAATGGCTTGATTTACGGATTCCTGTTGTGAACGGAAATCCAGAATATTACCGTAGGGTTTGGTATCGTTCAGTACGCGGTTGGTTCGAGAAAAAGCCTGAATCAACCCGTGATATTTCACCTTTTTGTCCACATAGAGCGTATTGAGGTACTTAGAATCGAAACCTGTGAGTAACATATCCACCACAATGGTCATATCAATTTTTTCTTTATGCGGATAGTCTTTATTGCTATACTGTTGACCCTTGATACGTCTTTGTACATCCTGATAATACAAATCAAATTCGTTGATGGTATGACTGGTGCCGTATTGCCCATTGAAGTCAGTAATAATTTCCGTTAAGGCTTTTTTCTTTTCTTCAGGATTTTGTTTGTTATCTTCTTTCTCTTGTGTTAAATCTTCTTGCAACTGTTTAATATCTGCAGCATTTTTTTGACTCTCCTGATTTCCTTCTTTAGCAATTAGTTGAGCAGGTGGCGAAAACACACAAGCAATATTGAGCGGAACATAATCCTCATTTTCTGTTTGCTTTTGTTTTTGAATGTTTTTGAAAAGCCGATAATATTCAATGGCATCGTTGATTGAAGCGGTCGCTAGCATGGCATTGAACCGCCTTGAATTAGTGGCAGAATTGTGCTTGTCAAGAATGGCTTCAACTACTGCTTGTTGTGCAATGGCTTCTCCAGGCTTTGGGTTTTGCGGACCCTTTCCTTTGAAATAATCTATATGAAATTTCAGTACATTCCTATCTTCTATGGCGTGGGTAATGGTGTAGGCATGTAACTGTTTTTCAAAAATCGACTCTGTGGTCTTGTACGTTTCATATTGGTCTTCACGTATTTTTTGAGTTGAATTTTCATCAAAAATGGGTGTGCCCGTAAAACCAAAGAGTTGAGCATTTGGGAAAAAGGCCTTTATCGCCTTATGATTGTCCCCAAACTGAGAACGGTGGCACTCATCAAAGATGAAAACCACTCGTTTATCCATTAAAGGTTCTAACCGTTCTTTGAAAGTTTGAACCCCTTTATTGGCCTTCTGTTTATTTCGTTTGCTATTTTGATCCAGTGCCAGTCCCAATTTTTGGATGGTAGTCACAATCACCTTGTCGGCATAGTCAGTAGAAAGTAAACGCCTTACCAAAGTTTCGGTATTGGTATTTTCTTCCACACTACCTTCTTGAAATTTGTTAAACTCCTCACGGGTTTGTCGGTCAAGGTCTTTTCTGTCAACTACAAACAGGCATTTTTCAATATCTGAATTGTCCTTTAGCAGAGTAGAAGCTTTGAATGAAGTCAATGTTTTACCGCTACCTGTAGTATGCCAGATATAGCCATTCCCTCGATTTTGTTGGATGCAATCCACTATTGCTTTTACAGCATAAATCTGATACGGTCGCATAACGAGCATTTTTTGTTCGCTTTGTACAAGCACCATATACTTGCTAATCATTTCACCCAAAGTACATTTGGTCAGGAATATCTCAGTGAAATCATGCAGACCGTGGATTTTCTTGTTGTCTATATCCGCTAATTCATAAACGGGCAAGAATTGCTCATCCGCATTGAATTGAAAGTGCTGGTTCTTATTATTAGAGAAGTAGATCGTTCTTGACCTGTTACTCACAATGAATAACTGCATAAAACACATCAAGGAATTGGCGTACCCATTACCAGGCTCGTTTTTATAATCCACGATTTGCTGCATGGCTTTTCGTGGTGAGATGTCCAGCTTCTTCAATTCAATCTGCACCACAGGCAAGCCGTTAATCAGCAGTATGATGTCATATCGCTGAAGGCTGTTCTCCGTGTTGATGCGCAACTGACTGATGACTTCAAAATCGTTTTTGCACCAGTCTTTGATATTTACCAAAGTATAGTGCAATGGTGTACCATCTTCACGCTGGAAATATTGTCTTTCACGCAGCATTTTAGAAGCCGAAAAAACATCAGGCTCGATAATTTCTTCTCGTAAGCGTAAAAATTCACTTTCAGATAATCGTATTCGGTTAAGTGCTTCAAATTTTGTTTTGAAGTTTTGCTCAAGTGTTTTCCTATCAACAATATCAGGTCGATGAGTGTATTTTAGCTCTTTTAGCTGCTTTATCAGATTTTCTTCTATTTGATATTCCTTAGCCATTCAAATCTTCTTTCAACAAATCTTTCGGATTGACGTTCAATATTCTTGAAATCTCATAAAGTACTTCCAGTCTCGGTTGCTGTCTATTTTGCACATAAGCATTGACCATATTATAGCTTTTACCTATTTGAGCAGCCAACCATTTTTGACTTCTACCCTGTTCTTCCAGTACTTCCTTGATGCGATTTATTTTCTCCTGTTTCAAAAAATATAAATATAGAATTTCTGTGAGAATATTCACTGAAAAATGAGACGAATTGTTACAATTTACCGGGTGTGGGGAGATTTTAGTTCTTTTGGTTTTATGGGATGGAATTGTGCGATGGCAAAAAACAAATGTGCTAAAATGTGCGGGGGGTTTTTCTCCGTTCTCGCATGGCACAACCAATTCGCTATCAACAATTGTTCATATATTATTATGCAGCTAATCTAACCCATATTTTTTACAATTACCGTTGTATCATTGAGGTATTGCTCCCAACTTTTTCCGATCACTCTCATCAAAGTAGGATAGACAATCAACCACCTAAAGGGTTTGATCAACCACATATATATGTGCCCAAAGATGCCTTTGGCTTTCACATAAATCGTCATTTGTACAGTAAATGTCTGCTCATCTAGTGGTGTTCTGCCCAGATGTATCGCTGCGTGTACGGTAGCATTCTCTATCTCTGCAAGGGATTCTTCATTCAAGTTATATACTGGAATAAAATTACCATCTCCGGGATCAGGTAGTTGTTCATAATTCAGCGCCTCTGCTTGTGCATATCGTTCTCGAATGCTGCCAGGAATTATTCTGGTGATTTTGACCTTTTCGTCCCATTTGAATATACGGCCAAGGAAAAATCGCAGCCTAAATAATAGGCCAGCAGGTCCTTTTGACTCTATTTTGCGAGTGGCTTTAGAAAATTGTTCTTGTACAAGTGATAGACTGTGTTCCGGTTGTAAAATTACAGGCAACTGCCAAACATCTTCGACTTTGAAGTCATGGAGTAATTTGTGCGATATCCAAGGATGTTTGTTATGTTCTTTGGGGTCAATGCGCATTCTTTATTGATTAATGTCAATGCTTCTGGGCTATTACTCTGAACGTGATTGGTAATGATCAGTTGTATTTATGATAATTTCTTATCTTGGAATATGACAACAATCAGAAAAGGAGTAAAACAAGATTTGCCAGTGGTGCTAGAGCTAATCAAAGAGCTCGCTGACTACGAGAAATTACCCGATCAAGTCGTCACGACTGTTGAAAGTATGGAACGTGATGGGTTTGGTGACCAATCGCTATATGGGTTCTATGTTGCGGAGAAGGAAAGTGTAATCATAGGAATGGCACTTTACTATTATCGATACTCAACCTGGAAGGGCAAGCGATTGTATTTGGAAGATTTGATTGTCACTGACCAAGCCAGAGGTACCGGTGTGGGTAAATTACTCTTTGATCAAATGATAGCGCATGGAAAAGAAAGTAACTGCACGGGGATGATGTGGCAGGTACTTGATTGGAATGAACCTGCGATTGACTTCTACAAAAAGAACGATGCTGACATCGATGGCGGCTGGCTCAATTGCCATTTGGATTGGTAGCTACACTTCTTCGAGCAAAGTTCTAAAGGCTACATGCTTGTTTAAATAGCGCTGCATATGTATTTGCTGTAGTCCAGGAGCATATCTCTCTAAGTATGTATTCACTTGTTCAATAGATTTTGCATAGTACTGAATAGAGTATGAGGGGTTGTCACCTTCTTGCTGTGCAAATACTTTGAATACTTTATTGGATACAAACATCCCGGTATTCATCACATCAGGTATATGAACTGTTTTCATCCATTCGAGCCATTCAAGTTCTATGGCAGGGTCTATACCAACAGTGACATTGTAGAGAATCATAGTTTTGTTTTTTTTGCAATATATTATCATTTGGTTAAATAGGTCGCATCCTAAACGTTATTTGTGTAGATTACTCACTTGATCATTTATCATATTCTTAAATAAAGACTATTGGAAACTCCTAAATACTTTGACAGAGATTTGAGTTGGCTTTCTTTCAACAAGCGGGTGTTGGAAGAGGCGGGAGATCAGAGTGTCCCACTGTATGAGCGCATCAAATTTTTGGCGATCTATTCATCTAATCTGGATGAATTCTTCCGTGTACGGGTAGCGGCACTGCGAAGTATCGCTGATATAGGGAAAAAGAAGATAAACAAAGAACTTGGGGTCAACCCGGATAAATTACTCAAACTCATTCTAAAAGAGGTGAATGATCAGCTCAATGAGTTTGGAAGAATAAGCAGAGAGGAGCTCACTCCAGCACTTGAAGAAAATAATATTGTAATCTATCGAGATGAGCCTTTGCTCAAGAAGCATCGAAAAGTCATCAAGCAATATTTCAAGAGTAAAGTGTTGTCCTATTTGCAGCCAGTCATTATCAATGAAAATGCAGATAACCCACCCTTTCTGAAGAATAGGGCCCTTTATCTTATCGTAGAACTTAATAGAACCGGGGATGAGGATGGTGTACCTATTTATGCCACGCTTAATATTCCTACTGAGCATCTTCAGCGATATTTTGAATTGCCAGAAATAGATGAAGTGTACTATTATATTCACTTGGACGATATCATTATTCGCAATATTGATTTTCTTTTCCCTGGCTATGATGTCATCAGCTATTACAGCATCAAACTCAATCGGGATGCAGATTTGTATATTGAAGATGAGTATTCGGGTGACTTGGTGGAGAAGATAAGAAAGCAACTCAATATTCGCAATATCGGAGTGCCATCTAGATTCTTATACGATAGTGCCATGCCACAGCATATGCTTGACTTCTTGATCAAGACATATGAACTCAAAGAGGAGGATATTGTGCCGGGCGGCAGGTATCACAATCGATCAGACATGATGTCACTTCCCAATCCATTGGGATCTAAACTTGAAAATAAAAAACAGAACCCTATAGAGAAAAGGGCTTTGGAAAATGTTGTTTCGCTCTATGAAGCGATAGAGGAAAGGGACTACATGCTTCATTTTCCTTACCAATCTTATGATTATGTGCTGCGGTTTTTCAACGAAGCAGCCATTGATCCTGCAGTGAAGGAAATAAAAGCAACTTTTTATCGAGTGGCAAGCGATTCTTTTATTATGAATGCGCTAATCAGTGCTGCTAAGAATGGTAAAAAAGTAACTGTTTTTGTTGAACTCAAGGCACGATTTGATGAGGAGAATAATCTCAAATGGGCAGAGAAGATGGAACAAGAAGGGGTGAATATTATTTATAGTATTCCTGGACTCAAAGTTCATGCGAAGATGGCATTGGTGATTAGAGAAACTGAAAATGGGAAAAAGGGATTTGCTTTTTTAGGAACTGGAAATTTCAACGAAAAAACAGCGAGTATTTATACCGATCATGGATTGCTGACATGTCATGAAGGGATAATTTCGGACATGAACAATGTCTTCAAATTTCTTTACAAAAGAAAACATGTAGAGCAACTAGATCATTTGTTAGTTTCTCAATTCAATATTTTGGATCGTTTTAGATCTATGATTGATAGAGAGATTGCGTATTCGAAGGCAGGGAGAAAAGGACATATCATTATCAAACTCAACAACCTAGAGGAACATGGTATGATTGATAAACTCTATGAGGCCAGTTGTGCGGGAGTAAAAGTAGAACTGATCATTAGAGGAATATGTGGAATCATCCCGGGTGTCGAAGGGATGAGTGAGCATATTACAGTTACAAGAATTGTAGATCGATATTTGGAGCATGCACGTATCTTTATGTTCTGCAATGACGGCAAAGATGAGCTATATATGGGTTCTGCTGACTGGATGTCTCGCAATTTGTACAAGCGTGTGGAGG
>JGI24005J15628_10001570_pt1 | contig 12141 bp, 13 predicted proteins | sample LinPmetageLP40_FD_15628 | JGI IMG/M metagenome (IMG submission 15628)
AAATACATGTTTATTAAATAAACTTGAAAACATTATTATTCCAAAAAAAGATATTTTTATAGCATCATCTGATGAAGAAATAGAAAAAATAGTAAGTAATTATAGTTTTAAATTTATTAAAAAAAAGTAAAAGTCAAATTATGAAGAAAAAGATAAGATTTAATTTTTGAATGATATAAATTTTTAATAAAATTATAGTCTTGTTTTAATTATAAATCTATGAATATCATTACTTAAGATTAAACAATTAAGAATTTACTTATAATAATATTTTTATTTTATCTTTAACAGATTTATCTAAATCTTTAAAATAATTACATTCATTTATTATATTATGATAAGTATTAACGATTTTTTTGTTACAATTATTTGTTAGATTACTATACCCAACTAAATATATTTTTTTAAATTTAGTTTTATGTATAATATTATATAGTGTAGAAAATCCACTTGTATGTTCTTTATCATTAAACCATTCGGTAAAAAATAAATATTTATTATAATTTAATTTATTTATTTTTTCTTTTGTTTTTATATCTTTAATATTATTTATTAAATCAAATTTTTTTTTATTTAGTAATTTATTATCAATATTTTTTATAGTATATGTTAAAACATTATATTTAATATTATTATTATTTGGTGTTAAACCATGAAATCCATAAAGTTTATAATTATTTTTATGGTGTAAAATTGCTCTATAAATCATCATATCTGTTTTATTCTTACAAACTTTTTTTATTAATTTATAAGGATCATTTCTAAATCTGATAACTAAAGTGTCATTATCATATTTATAATTATCTAAAAATTTAATAGTTTTTTCTGATATATTTGGATTATTTGCAATCAAGAATATAGTTTTATTATCAAAAATAGTTGTTTTAAAAATATTTGTATAATAATTATTAGTAAATGACTCAGTTTTATTAATTAAAAATAAAAGTAAAATAAGTATTAAAATAAATAAGATTATTTTCATATAAATATTATATATTTTTAATTAATGTTTTAATGAAAAAAATATCTTTATATTATTTCATTTATATTTAATAATGTGATGTTTTAAATGTTCAAAGGTGTAAAATAATTAATTTATATTATATTATTATATGAATTTAGAAATACTAAAAAATAAATTTTTTATTATTGCTGGTCCAAATGTTATTGAATCAGAAGAACATGTATTAAAAATGGCAAAATCTTTAAAAGATATTTTTAGTAATTATGATGTCAATTTTATATTTAAAACTTCCATTGATAAAGCTAATCGTAGTTCATTAAATTCATATAGAGGACTTGGATTTGAAGAAGGATTGCGTATTTTAAAAAAAGTGAAAGAAAGAATTAAATATACCAATTATTACAGATATTCATGAAAGTTGGCAAGCAAAACCAGTTGGAGAAGTTGTAGATATAATACAAATACCAGCATTTTTATGTAGACAAACCGATTTGTTAAAAGCTGCGGCTGAAACTGGAAAAATAATTCATGTTAAAAAAGGACAAATGTGTAGTGCTGAGCAAATGCATAAATGTAAAGAGAAAATAATAGCATTTGGTAATCCAAATGTAATTTTATGTGAAAGAGGTAATACATTTGGATACCAAGACTTGGTGGTTGATCCAAGAAATCTAATATGGCTTAAATCTGATACTAATTTGGTTTCAATGGATATTACACATTGCCTTCAACAGCCTGCACAAAAACACGCTGATGGCACAGTTAAAGCAGGTGGTTTAAGAGAGATGATACCACATATGGGAAAACTTGCAATTGCTATGGATATTGATGGAATATTCATGGAAGTTCATGATAGTCCAGATAAAAGTAAATGTGACGCACCTACACAGTGGCCTTTAGATAAACTTGAATGGTTATTAGATTATTTAAATATAAAAAGTCGTATAAACCACAATTATAGTAATTTTATATTAAATCACCAATTTTTTAGAAATCCTTGTGGAGAAAATAATATAGTAAATATTATTTTAAAATTAGTAAAAATATATAAAAATACAATTATAATTGATGGTGGTTTTAATAAAGGAGATTGGTCATCAAATATAATAAAAAAAACATCAGATAATATAAAAATAATAGGTTTTGAAATTAATACTTTAATAACTGATAATGTAAATATTAATGATGATAGATTAATATTAATAAACAAAGGTTTATCAGATAAAAAAGAAATGGTATCATTACATTTATCACTTAATAATTCTGAAAGTTTAACTATTAATAATGTTGACACTCAGGATAAAAATGCTAAAATATACAATATTGAATTAAATAGTTTGGATAATATTTTAAAAGAGTATAAATATAATAATTTAATAGTAAAATTAGATATTGAATCATATGAATATAAAGCATTACTAGGTTTAAAAGAAAATATGGAAAAAATATTAATATTACAATTTGAATATCATAATTTTCATAAAGGTAATAAAAAATTAAAAGAATATATTAATTTATTGAAAAATTTTGATTTTACTACATATATAATTGGTGAATATGAACTACTTAACATTACAGATAATTGGGTAGATGGTTTTGACATATGTAATGAAAATCCTAATATTGAACCAGTTAATAAAAGACCTTTATACAAGGGTGGAACTCCTGCATACAAAAAAATAAATACTCCTCATGAAAAGTTTTTTAGACCCGAAAATATTAACCTTATTGCTATAAAAAATAATTTAAAAGATTTTGTTATAGAAAATTACAATAAATAAAACAGCATTGATTTACTTAAATTTAAATAACATAATTAAAATTTATATTATAATTATATGGGTATAAAACTTTTTAGTATTGTTTTAATTATAATTTTAGTTATAATATTACTAAACACATTTTTAAAAAATAAAGAAAAATTTATAAATAATGAAGAAAAATGGTATAATTATAGATTAGGAGATATAATAGAATATTGGAATTGGAATGAAAAGAGAAGAAATAAAAAACATAATTATGATTATTTATATCCTTTTAATGTAAGTAAAAGATATCCTAATTCAATTGGTGATTTATATTTTAAAAGACTTAAAAAAAAAGAAAAAAATTTAGAAGTTTTATACAAAATTGTTGATGAATTATCAAAAAATAATAAAAATATACCTAAAAATAATGAAGTTATAATACATCTAAGAATTGGAGATGTAATTGAAAAATGTGATAATGATATTTTTAAATATAAATATTCATTTAATAATCATAGTAAAGGATTTTATACAATAAAACTAGAAAACATTAAAAAAAATATAAATTTATTTAAAAATAAGAAGGTAATTTTAGTATATGGCAATCATTTAATGTATACACTTACTGATACTCAACAAAAATGTTCAGAATTATATTTAAAAAAAATTATAAAATTATTTGAAAAAAATAAAATTATATTTCAAGAAAGACAATCTGGTGATCCAGATGAGGATTTTGTATATATGTGTAATAGTAAAATTTTCTACACATCTGGTAGTGGTGGATATTCAAATCTTATTTCTGGATATGTAAGAAGCAGAGGAAATAAAGCTATTAATTTAAATAATTATTAAATTCTAATTGTAACATATTTTAAGTTAAATTCACTTTTAAATATTTGTATAATCCACTTTTTTCAATGGGAACTAATTTAGATAAATCATTATAGGATAAAGAATTTATATATTTAATATCTTCTTTAATATGTAAAGCTCTGTTAAATCTAGGAAATATGCCTAAAGATTCATTATCACTATTATATATATTTTTCCCTCCCCTCCCGTTTCAATACCAGAAATATACATCTTTTTTACATTTTACTGATTCCTAAATTTATACATTCAAGTCCCGAAACTTATTGTTAAATTTTTTTTTATATATTTTGTGGGGAAGTTATATTTTTGTTTTGAAGAATGTAATTCTTGTATAATAACATTTTGGTGATTTATTAGAAATTCTTTTTTTAAATTTTTCTATCTTTTTTCGTTCATTTTTTCTAATTTTTATATACAAATAATTAATATCTCTATTTAATTTACTCAATATTATATCTATTTTTTTGGTAAGATTCATCAGAATAAAATTTATGTTCTACTATCCAAATCAATGTTATATTTTTATTATTTATTATTTGTTTATTAAGAATAGCACTATTAGGACATAATACTATATTTGTTTTTAATTTTATATTTGTTGAACTAGGACCACTACAAACTATATCCACATCTTTATCTTTTAAAAAATCTAATTCTTTAAACCTTATATTTTGACTATACATTTCTTTTTTTTTTTATTTTGAAAAAAATACAAAAATAAAAATATAAGTATAATTAATAATATTATTTTTATCATTTATATATAAATGATAAAAATATTTGTACCAATAAAATTAAATTCACAAAGATTACCTAATAAAATGATGCTTCCATTAGGAAAAAAATTACTTTGTCAGCACATTTTTGATACATTATTAGAAGTCAAAAAGATAATTAATTGTGATATTTATTGTTTTTGTTCAGATGAAAAAATAAAAGAATATTTACCAGAAAAAGTAATTTTTTTAAAAAGAGATGCAGAACTTGATAATAATGAAACAAAAGGAATGAAAATTTACAAATCTTTTTTAAATATTATTGATAATGGAGATATATATGTTCTTTGTCATGCTACAAGTCCATTTATAAAAAAAGAAAATATTATAAAAGGGTTACAAGAGATATTAAATAATGGACACGATTCAGCATTATCTGTATCAAGAATCCAAACATTTTGTTGGTATAAAAACAACACATTAAATTATAATTTGAATAATATTGTTAGAACACAGGATATTGAACCTATATTTTGGGAAACAAGTGCATTTTATATGTTCAAAAAACATATTTTACTAGAAATGAATCAGCGTATAGGTAATAATCCATTTTTTGTTGAAACAGATAAAATTGAATCTATAGATATAGATGAAAAAGAGGATTATGAACTTGCTAAAAAAATAANTATNAATAANTAANTAAACTTATTAATAATACNNATTAATTTTAAATCGCTAAGTATTGGAATATAATTATANTGTTTTAAGNCTTTAATAAATTTATTTGTATCAGTTTCATAATAAAAATTAGTATTTATTTCATTTTTAGTTATTTCTTTTAAATCAACATTTTTTAAAAGTAATCTACGTATATCTCCATCAGTCAAAATACCTAATAATTCTTGTTGGTTATTTACAAAAAAACAACACCCTATTTTATATGTAGTCATTTCAAGAAATATTTTACTTAAATAAATATTTTCATTTAATATAATTTTAGGGAATTCTTTTATAAGAATATCTTTAATCTGTTTTAAACTGTTACCAATATTACCTGCTGGATGATTTAATTTATACTCATTTTTTTTAAAATTTAATATATTACATAATTGAGATACTAATATATTTATAAAAAATACAAATGACATTATACTATTAGTAGGTAAACAATCAAAATTACATTTTATTTCATTTTTAAAAGGTAGTATTATAGTTTCATCACATAATTCTTTAAATTTTGATTTATTATTACAACATATTCCAATTAATTTACAAGATTTATTTTTTAAGTAAGGTATTAACTCAATAATTTCTTTAGTATTCCCACTCTTACTAAATAATAGTATTAAATCATTTTCTCTTAATGAACCAATATCGCCATGAATACTATTTAAAATATTTAAATTGAATGCATTAATACCAATAGATTTTAACAAATTACAGCAATGAATAGATATATTTTCGGATTTTCCAACACCACAAAAATAAATATTATTAGTTGTATTAGTATCTTGAATTTTAGTTACTAACATATTTATAGAGTTCATATCTAAATGATTTAATTGATAGTACATTTCATTTTTTATATCTTTTAGAATATTTGGTTTATTTTTATCGTTATAAATTAAATAGTCACAAAACTCTCGTATACAGCCATAACCTCCATCTTTAGAACTAACAAAATCGCAAATATTTAAAACTTCATCATGTGCATTTTTAGGACATCCACTCTTTCTAATATGTTCTAAAACTTCTATATCATTTATATCATCACCCATATATGCTACTTCATTTTCTAAATTTATATTTAATTCTTTACACCATTGTTTAAGAATATCTAATTTATTATTTTTTCCAAATGAATAATAATCAATATTCAAATGTTTTATAATTTCTAGTTGTGAATTATTTTCTTTATATCCTGAAATTATACCTACTTTAATATTATTTTCTTTTAATAACTTTATTCCAGTCCCATCTTTAACATTATAATGTTTAACAGCACTTCCATTATTATCAAATAATATTTTACCATCTGTAAAAACTCCATCAAAATCAAATACGCATAGTTTTATCATATATATTTACATAATACATTATTAATTAATATTTTACATATTGTTATATTATTATTTACCCAGTTATAAATATTATAATTCTGATAATACTTTATCTGAAATAAACACATTTTATAAATAACTAAAAAGTTTGGTATTAATATATTAAAATCTGTTTAATAAATTGGAAGTATTCATTTTAATTCTTGATTATTTTTGCGATTTAACTATATTTATATTCAACTCAATTAAACTATATTAATATACTTTTATTATTTCTATTACATACAATCATTTTTAACCATTTCTTTAACTAATTCATCAAATTTATATTTTGGTGTCCATCCTAGTTTTTGTTTTGCTTCTGTTGGATTACCAAGCAATAAATCTACGTCTGTTGGCCGAAAATATTTTTCTGATATAAAAATTAATTCACGTTTTGTTTTACTATCATAACCTATTTCATTTAGTCCGTTTCCTTTCCATTTAATATCAAATCCTTTTAACGAAAAAGATTTTTCTATAAATTCTCTAACACTATGGGTTTCATTTGTTGCAAGAACAAAATCATCTGGTTTATCTTGTTGTAACATTAACCACATTCCTTCTACATAATCTTTTGCATGTCCCCAATCTCTCTTAGAATCAATATTTCCTAATACTAGTTTACCTTCATCTCCATTTAATATTTTACCTAATGTAGTTGTAATTTTTCTTGTTACAAATGTTAGTCCTCTTCTTGGTGATTCATGATTAAATAATATTCCATTACAAGCATATATATTATAAGATTCTCTGTAATTTTTAACTATCCAATATGAGTATAATTTAGAAACAGCATAAGGAGATCTTGGATAAAAAGGTGTTTTTTCATTTTGAGGTATTTCTTGAACTTTTCCATATAATTCTGATGAAGAGGCTTGATAAAATTTTATTTTGTCACTATATCCACTATTCTTTATTGCTTCCAGTAATCTAAGTGTCCCATTTGCATTAACATCTGTTGAATATTCTGGAACTTCAAATGATACTCCCACATGAGACATAGCACCTAAATTATAAATTTCTAATTTATTTAAATGTTCATATTTATTTTTTATTTCTTTTAATATATTTATTAAACATATACTATCTGTTAAATCGCCATATTTTAAAACCAAATTTTTTAGTATATGTTCTATTCTTTGAGTATTTATACTTGATGTTCGTCTTATGACCCCCCAAACAACATATTTTTTTTTTAATAATAATTCTGATAAATAAGATCCATCTTGTCCGGTTATTCCTGTTATTAATGCTATATTCATTATATATATGGAAAACATTAAAAATATAATTATAACAGGTGGTTCTGGATTAGTTGGTTCAGCATTTCAAAAAATTAAAAATAAATATGAAAATATAAATTTTATTTTTTTAGATTCAAAAAAAGCAGATTTAACAGATTACAAAAAATCAAAAAATGTATTTAAATCATATGAACCATGCTGTGTTATACATTTAGCAGCATATGTAGGAGGTTTATTTAAAAATATAAATAATAATGTTGAAATGTATGAAAAAAATATGATTATTAATTTAAATGTTTTAAAAATCTGTCATGAATTAAACATACACAAAGTAATTTGTTGTTTGTCGACATGTGTTTTTCCTAATAATATAACATATCCAATTAATGAAACACAACTACATTTAGGTTCACCTCATAATTCTAATATAGGTTATTCATATGCAAAAAGAATGTTAGAAATTCATTGTTCTTTATATAATAATCAATACAATAGAAAATATATATGTATAATACCAACAAATATTTATGGAGAACATGATAATTTTTCTATTTCAGATGGACATGTTATTCCAGCATTAATTCACAAATGCTTTTTATCAAAAAAAAATAATAAAGATTTTGTTGTATTTGGTACAGGAAAACCATTAAGACAATTTATCTATAGCTTAGATTTAGCAAGATTAATTATGCTTATTTTAAAAAACTATGAAGACACCCATCCTATTATATTATCAACAAATGAAAATGATGAAGTGTCAATAAAATATATTTCTGAAAAAATTCATAAAATTATGAATAATAAAAATAAAATTGTTTTTGATGAATCATTCTCAGACGGTCAATATAAAAAAACAGTAGATAATAGTAAACTCAAAGAATTGTTTAAAGATTTTAAGTTTACAGATATTAATATAGGATTAACAAATACAATTATGTGGTTTAAAAAAAACTATCCAAATAATATTAGGATATAATTAAAAATTTTTTATTTGTAACTTTTTCTATTTATTATAAATAGTTTATATAATGAAATATAAAATATTTTTAATTCTCTTTATTTTATTAATTTTATTAATTTTTATATTAAAAAGAAGAAATATAGAAAACTTAGAAAATAAATATAATTTAGATGATATCATTAACAATTATAATTCAAATTCTTTAATTTCAAGAATAGTAAAAATTAATAAAAATAATTTTTATAAAAGAACAAATCTACCTAAAACAGAAAGAATTGATTTATTAATAGAAGATTTAAATTATTTTGTTGATAATCATTTACATAAATTAAAAAGGAGTATTATTTTAAATATTTTGGATCATCCATTTAAAAGTATATGTATATCAGCAAAAAATTACAAAAATTTCGTCAATAATGATAAAATAAAGAAAGTTTATGCAGAAAATTGGAGAGATAATCCTCATCCAAAATTAACAATTATTCCCATAGGGTTTGAAAGTAAATCTTTTTTAAATGGATTGCAAGATAAAATGATTAAGATTTCAAAAAAACAAAAAAATATAAATTCAAAACCATTAAAGATACTAAATAATACACATTTTCTTATTCATAAGAAACCTAAATCTGGAAGTTACAATCAAAGACAAGAAGTATTAGATGAATTAAAAAATAATAAATTGGTTGACTTTTGGAATAAAAAGAAAACAAAAGAAGAAACATGGGAGGCACATAATAAATACAGTTTTGAATTATGTCCTGAAGGAAATGGACTAGATACTCATAGATTTTATGAAGCTTTATTATTAAATACAATACCTATTGTAAAACGTAATTCTTTAGAAAGTATGTATATTCAATTTCCATGTGTTATAGTTGATGATTGGAATGAAATAACTAAAGAAAATTGTATAAAATGGAAAAATAAATTACAAGATAGAATAGAAAATGAGAAATATAAATTAAAATTAGAATTTTGGTTTAATAAATAATAATTCCTTAAATATTATGTTTTATAATAATAATGAAACATAGATTTAATTACAAACTTATGTTAATTATTTTATTATTAATATTAATATTATTATTAAAGTTAATTTCATTAAAAAAAAACACTATTCAATATTTTTCACAAAATGTAAAATCCCAAAAAAAAGGAATTATAGGTGACTTTTCACATTTTAAAAATAGTAAACTTTACAAATTAATGAAAAATGATTTTGAAGTATATAATAAAAATAATAATTATAATTTATTATTAATGTGGGAACCATTTGAAAGGGTCGTTAAACCTTACACAAATATATATATAATAAATAAGAATCTTAAAGATATATCAAAAAAAGGATTAGAAAAAATACATAAAAAAATATTTGGATATAACTTAATTGTCAATCCTACAACATATAATGATAAGTTTATTTCTAAAGTAAATGGTAGTAATAAACTAGGTAGTGCACAAAACCCTCACTATAAATTATATACTAATAAACTAAAACCGAAACAAGTAAATAAGGATTTTATATATCAAAAATATATAAATAATAGAGATCATAAAAATAATATTGTAGATTATAGAGTATATATATTTAAAAAACAAGTGAAATATGTTATAAAATATTTAGTTACTGAACTATTTTTAACAAGAGTAGGAACTTCAAAACAAAAAAATTTTGTTGAATATAAAAAATATTTTAAAAAATCCAATATAATAAAAATAAATCAATTTATAAATGAATTAGATTTAGAATATGGAGAACTAGATATTATAATTGATAAAAATACTAAAAAAATATATATAATAGATGTTAATAATACACCATCGGGTGATTACATGGGATTTTCACATAAACAAACAAATGATATTAAAAAATACTTTGATTAAATTATATCAAACATTTATAATAAAGGCAATTACTTAAATTTATATAATTATTATATTTATTATATTTATAATAATTATGTATGAATATTTATTATTAATATTAATATTATTATTACTATTATTACTATTATTAAAATTAATTTCATTAAAAAAAAGCAATGTTCAATATTTTTCACAAAATGTAAATCCCAAAAAAAAAATTCCAATTATAATATTTCATAATGGAAATCAAGACTATGTAAAAATATGTATCAACCAAGCATTAAAATTTAATAATGAAATAATATTAATCAATGACAATCCAAATAATTATAAAAATATAACTTCTCCACATTTTAAATGTATTAATTCAAAAAATTATTCTAAAAATGCAGATAAATTTAAAAAATATTATAAACATTTTTCAAATAATAATTACAATAATGAATTAATATGTATTGCAAGATGGTTATATGTAGAAGAATATATGAGAAAACATAATATATATAGAGCTTTTGTATGTGATTCTGACATTTTAATATATGATGATATAGATAAAATAAATTCAAAATATCTATACAAGTATGATTTTATGTTATGTTCTGCTAAAACTAATTTAACGGGTGGTCAAAGTATATGGGATTTACATAAAATTATTGAGTTTAAAAGTTTTATTTTTAACTTTTACAATAAAAAAAATATACAAAACATAAAAAAGTGGTGGAAAACATATACAAAACCTGGCGGAATCTGTGATATGACTTTATTATATTATTTTGCTAACAAAACAACTATATTTGAAGGTTTAATAATAAATAATGTCCGTTATTTTGATAAAGATCTTACAAATATATTTGACAATTCTATAACTTTTGATTTACATATTAGTAATAATGTAAATCAGAAATATAAAAATGATTATGAAATGAAAAATGGTATAAAAAATATACAAATTAAAAAAAATAAAGCGTATGTTTTTAATAAAAGATTAAACAAAGATATAAGATTTATATTATTACATTTTCAAGGTAATAAAAAACATTTAATGAATAAATATAAATCTAAATAAATTTATTCCCTTAAAATATCTAAATCCCTTTTATCAATATATTTAAGTAACAAATTATCAATTAATGTTTTATAAGTATTTTTTATTTGTTTGTAATTATCATCCCCATTTCTATTAATATTTTTATAATTACCTTCAATTGTGTTATGTTCACTTGAATAATATCTATTTTTAAGTTTTGTTATAATTAAATTATTGAATGTAAGTGCGGTAAAATGATAACATATACCTTTATTTAGTAATTTTTCGTAATTTTTTTTATCAAAATTATTTTTTTTAACCATATTTTTCATAAAAAAATCACAGGACTATTTTTATAATTTTTATCATTACTATGTTCCCATAAGCCCGTATTATTATTATTGTAATTGGTTTTATCAAAATAATATGTTTTACAACCACTACAATTGTATGATTTATTTTTTATTTTTTCAGTATACCAACACTGATAACAAAATTCTAAATTATTTATATTATGTTTTGGTAGAATTTCTATAAAATGAAATCTATATTTATTTTGTCTTTTTATATATTCAATATCTGTAGAATATAAGAACTCATCATCATCTACACTTATATATTTTCTATTTTTATTATA
>JGI24005J15628_10001574_pt1 | contig 12131 bp, 12 predicted proteins | sample LinPmetageLP40_FD_15628 | JGI IMG/M metagenome (IMG submission 15628)
CAACAACAAAGACTATGTATCGCCAGAGCGTTAGCAACTGATCCTGAAATCATGCTGTTTGATGAACCCACCTCAGCACTTGACCCCATAGCAACAATGAATATTGAAGAATTAATGGCTGGTTTAAAAGAAAAATTATCTATTTTAATAGTGACACATAATATGCAACAAGCAGCAAGAATTTCTGACTATACTGCCTACATGTATCTTGGAGAATTAGTAGAGCACGATAAAACAGATAAGGTGTTTACAAATCCAAGTAAAAAAGAAACAGAAGATTACATAACAGGCAAGTTCGGTTAACGACTAAATTATTTCTTCAATTTTTTTAGTCAAAAATTTAGCAGCTTTTAAAACCTCCGCTCTAACAGGCCCTTCTGCCATTACCCTTACTAAAGATTGAGTTCCGGATGCACGAATTAATGTTCGCCCCTTACCTCTCATAATAATTTCTGATTCCTTAATTGCATTCTTTACAACATTTGATTTTAAATTGACTTTATTTTCAGTAGGTATATTAATTAAAATTTGTGGGTAAAGCTTAATTTCAATCAGGGCATCCTTCAAATTTTTTTTATTTTTTACTAAATGTGACAAGACCTGTAATGCAGAAATGATGCCATCTCCAGTAGAATGTAAATTTTTAAGTAAGATGTGCCCAGAATTTTCTCCGCCTAAAATCCACTTCCTTCTATCTAACTCTTCAGATACATAACGATCTCCTACATTTGCTCTAGTAAATGGGATAGATTGCATTTTACACTTCTCTTCGAAAGCTAAATTGGTCATATAGGTGCCAACAATCCCACCAAGTTCATAACCTTCTTTAATATAAAATTGCATTATTATGAAGAGTAATTGGTCTCCATCAACCAAAGTACCATCTTCATCTACCATAATCACACGGTCACCATCCCCATCAAATGCAATACCCATATCTGCATTATGCAAAGTCACTGCATCCTGTAAATTTTTCGGGGATACAGAACCTGCCTTTTTGTTGATGTTTAAACCATCAGGCTTATCATTAACAATAATAATATTGGCACCAAGATTAGAAAAAATAACAGGCGCTATATGATAGGTTGCACCGTTAGCGCAATCTAAAACAATAGTTAAGCCTTTTAAAGATAATTTTTTTGAAAAAGTATTTTCACAAAATTCAATATATTGCTTTACATAATTTTCAGCTCTTTGCGCCTTACCAAGTTTGCTGGGCAATACCTGTTCTATTTTTTGATCAATAAGAGATTCAATTTCACATTCGATTTCATCAGATAGTTTTAAACCTTTAGAGGAAAAAAATTTTACTCCATTATCATCATAAGGATTATGAGACGCTGAAATAACAACTCCAAAATCAGCTTTGCCTGAACGAGTCAGATAAGCTATTGCTGGTGTGGGAATGGGTCCTGTCAAAAGAACATTAACTCCAGCGCTTGAAAAACCTGCTTCGAGAGCAGATTCAAGCATATAACCTGAAATCCGTGTATCTTTTCCAATGACAACCGAGGGTTTTTGCCCACGTTTATTTATTCTTGATAATACAACCCCAGCGGCATATCCTAATTTTACAAAGAATTCAGCAGTAATNGGAAAATTTCCTACCTTCCCCCTAATACCATCGGTGCCAAAATATTTTTTTTTCACACAACTCCCTTATACTGCTTNAAGAACAGAAATAGCATTAAATGTTTCTTTGACGTCATGCACCCGCAAAATTCTAGCCCCATTTTGAACCGCTAAACAGGCGAGTAAAACGCTTGCTTGAATGATATCATTTTCTATATCGCCTACCATTTTTTTTACCATCGATTTTCTTGAAACACCAACTAAAAGTGGAAAAGTTAATTTTGTAAATTGATTAATTTTTTTGAATAAATCAACATTATGCTCAAAGGTTTTACCGAAACCAAAACCAGGATCAAGCATAATTCTTTCGTTTTTAATACCTGCCTTAATAAGAATAGCCGTACGAGTCTTAAAAAATGATTCAACCTCTAATGCTATATTTTTATAATGAGGTGAGTTTTGCATATTTTTTGGAGAGTTTTGCATATGCATTAGACACACAAGTGTATTTGAATTTGATATAGCTGCGATAGCCCCAGGTTTTTGAAGAGCATAGATATCATTAATCATATCAACTCCATAATCAATTGAGAGTTTCATTATTTCAGGTTTATAAGTATCAATTGATATCGGGATATCAAATACTTTTTTAATTTCTTTTAAAATCGGCTCTAATCTATCTCGCTCAGCATTAACAGAAATAATTTCAGCACCCGGACGTGAGGATTCAGCTCCGATATCTATAATATCGGCTCCAGAATTGACCATACCTTCTACATGCTTTAGAGCTTCATCTATTTGATTGTATTTTCCTCCGTCAGAAAAGGAGTCAGGCGTTAAATTTAATACCCCCATAATTAATGGTTTTGAACTTGAGCTGAGTAATTGCGAAATTTTATTCATAAAAAAATAAGGAGGCTTAAGCCTCCTTTTTTTTATCTAGATTTGGTTGCTGGTTGCGGCGTGATACTGCTTGTTGGTGCCTTTCCAGATGGAGGCATTTTTTTATTGTTAGATGATTTAGAAGGTTTTGGAGCTCTTACTTTTTTCCCTGCCATCACATCATTAATTTGATCGCTATCAATTGTTTCATATTCAAGTAAAGCTTTTGTCATTGCTTCAACTTTCTTTCTATTTTTTTCTATAAGTTTCCGAGCAATTGAGTACTGCTTGTCTAAAATAGATTTTATCTCAGCATCAACTAACTGTTGAGTTGCTTGAGATATTGCTTTGGGTGCACCAAAAAAAGATTCTTGGTTTTCATCAGCGTAAACCATCGTTCCGAGCTTGTCTGACATACCATATTTAGTCACCATATCTCTTGCAAGCTTTGTGCTCTTTCAAAATCATTTCCGGCACCTGTAGACATTTGCTTCATAAATACTTCCTCAGCAATACGCCCACCAAATAGTATTGATATCTCTTCTAGCATCTTAGTCTTAAAGTTACTAAATCTATCAAATTCGGGAAGTTGCCATGTTAATCCTAATGCATAGCCCCTAGGCATGATTGTTACCTTATGAACTGGGTCAGCATTTGGCAACAACTTCGCTACAACTGCATGACCGGATTCATGATATGCCGTGTTCATTCGCTCTTCTTCACGCATCACTAAAGACTTTCTTTCAGGACCCATATAAATTTTGTCTTTTGCTTGCTCAAAATCTTCCATATCAACAGTTTCTTTATTTCCTCTTGCTGCATAAAGGGCGGCCTCGTTAACTAAGTTAGCTAAATCAGCACCCGAGAAACCAGGTGTCCCTCTCGCCAAAATGTCAGCCTTCACATCATTGTCAGTTGGAATCTTTCTCATGTGTACATGAAGAATTTCTTCTCTACCTTTAATATCTGGTAACCCAACCATAATTTGTCTATCGAAACGACCTGGTCTGAGTAAGGCTTTATCTAAAACATCTGCACGGTTTGTTGCAGCTACAACGATCACGCCTGAGCTAGGTTCAAAGCCATCGAGCTCAACGAGTAACTGATTCAATGTTTGTTCTCTTTCATCATTACCACCACCTGTACCAGCTCCCCTGCTTCTTCCTACTGCATCAATTTCGTCAATAAATATAATACAGGGAGAAGTCTTTTTAGCTTGTTCAAACATATCTCTTACTCTCGCTGCACCTACACCTACAAACATTTCAACAAAATCAGAGCCTGATATAGTATAAAAAGGCACTTTTGCTTCACCAGCAACGGCACGTGCAAGTAAGGTTTTACCTGTCCCTGGAGGGCCTACAAGTAAAACGCCTCTTGGAATCCTTCCACCCAATTTATGGAATTTGGAAGGGTCTTTTAAGAAATCAACCATTTCAGTGACTTCTTCCTTTTGCCTCATCACAACCAGCAACATCCTTAAAAGTTGTTTTATTTGATGTTTGGTCTAATTGTCTAGCCTTGCTCTTGCCAAATGAGAAGGGACCCCCACCTTTGCCTCCACCCTGCATTTGTTTCATAAAGAATATCCAGACACCAACTAATAAAATCATTGGAAACCAGGATATAAATATGCTCATTAAAAATGATTGCCTTTCCTCCGGTTGAGCCTCAACCATAACTCCATTTTTTAATAAATCTGAAACAAGCCACGGATCTGTAGGGGCATATGTTGAGAATTTTTGACCGTTGTTAGTGGTACCTGTTATGTTCTGACCATCAATTCTTACCTTAGCAATATTTCCTGATTTAACCTGGTCCATAAATTGAGAATAAACAAGTTTATTTTCTAATCTNGATGATGAGGAAAATTGATTAAATATAGTCATCATTANGATGCCGATAGCAATCCAAATGCCGATACTCTTAAGAATGTTTTTATTCAANGTTTAGCCCTTATTAAATAACAAGATTAATATGATTTCATTATAACTAATTAAAAATTAAAACTACAAAATTAANTACCACAAAACTCATGGCCTAATAAAAAAATTTCTGAACTCNTACTTCTTGATGAATCTGGCTTAATTTTAAAGACTTTTTTAAAATACNNTCTTAAATCCTTAACATACNCTTCAAAATNTNCNCCAACAAATGTCTTGACCAGAAAAAATCCATTTTGTTTCAAATGTTTTTTAGCAAAATCCAGTGCNAATTCATTAAGATTGATAGCTCTTTGTTGATCAACCATTTTTATACCACTAATATTGGGGGCCATATCAGAAATTACAAGGTCTAANGGCTTATTTTTAAGCTTGTCCATCATTTCTTTCAATACTTCTTCTTGCTCAAAATCACCTTGNATAAAATCTATGCCATTAATGGGCGATACCTCTAACAAATCTATGGCTACAACNTTTCCATTTAACCCTATTCTTTTTGATAAAACTTGAGACCATCCTCCTGGAGCTGCCCCCAAATCTNCTGCGGCGATACCAGGCTTAATAATTTTATATTTATTATCAATTTCTATTAATTTATACGCAGCCCTTGAGCGGTATCCATCTTTTTGTGCTTGAATGACAAATGGATCTTTAACATGACCTTTTATCCAGTTTTTACTATTGTTGGCTTTACTCATCTGATAAACTACGCCTAAAAATTAAAAACACTATTTTATAATATGTTAAATACAAAACAAATTGCTCATCTCAAAGCACTTTCTCATTCACTTAATCCAGTTGTACACGTTGGTCACAAAGGACTCACGGATTCCGTAATTAATGAAATTTTAGTCAGTATAAAAGCCCACGAGCTCATTAAAATAAAGCTTCAAGAAAAAGANAAAATTAAGAAAAAGCTTCTACTNGATGAGATATGTAAAAAAATTAATGGGCAAGCAATCAATCAGATTGGCATGCAAATAGTAATTTTTAAAGCCAGTGACCCATCAAAAATAATACTTCCTTAAACTACCTACTCTTCAATAGTAAAAATATACCTAAAATACATTGAATCAAATAAGCAATGCTTGCAATTCCATGCCAGGCTGAAAACCTATCTGCAAATACACTTTCCATAACTTCTTTTGAGAAGGCTTCTAATTTTAATGCTTCTAAAATAGGGTTAATTCCGAAAAAACTAATGCATACTNTTGCCAATATAAAGAGTGCTAGCCAGGATTGTATTTTTTTAAAGAANCTTATGGATTCACTATGAAACCCATATACCAATACCAAAAAAAGAGNGCNCATCCCAAAGATATTAATATANGTAAATAAATCTGAAACAATTACACCGGCAATGTAAGANCTAGGTATTATGTTAAAAATTACATAAGTCACCATAAGCATTGCCCAGAGTCCTCCAACCCAAATACTTGTAAAAATGAAACTTAATTTATTTATAAAGAGATTCATAGTTTTTATAAGTATTTAACTTTTAGAATTTCATATGTTTTCAATCCACCTGGGGACTCAAATTCGACAACATCATCGTTTTCTTTCCCGATAAGTGCTTTTGCCAATGGTGAACTAATTGAAATCTTCTTTTCCTTAATATCTGCTTCATCATCTCCAACAATTTGGTATTCAACCTCATCCTCAGAATCAAGATCCTGAATGATAACGGTAGTTCCAAATACGCATCGACCATCCTTATGAAGTTCTGTTGGGTCAATAATGATGCAGTTGGACAGCTTTGCTTCAATATCAGCTATTCTTCCCTCAATGAAACCTTGCTTTTCTTTGGCGGCATCATATTCTGCATTTTCAGAGAGATCTCCTTGAGCTCTAGCTTCAGCAATTGCAGCAATCACCTCGGGTCTTTCAACACTTTTTAAGAGCTTTAATTCTTCTTTGAGCTTTTCTGAGCCATTGATTGTGATGGGTGTTTTGTCCAAAGCTTTTCCTAAATATTTTTTTGAATAGTTATATGAACCGATTTTATTTTAAGAGTCATTTTTATGCAAGTTCTGCAAGGATGAAACGGTTATTTCATCTGGATAGCTCATTCCAACGCAGGCCGCCTTAGCCCCCGCAAAAGTAGTAAAGTAAGTTACCTTGTTTTGGAGAGCATTTCTCCTAATCTCATAGGAATCTTTAATTGCCTGCTTATCTTCAGTGATATTTACAATAAAATCAATTTCATCATTTTTAATCATATCTACAATATGTGGCCTTCCTTCAGCAACTTTATTCACATACTTAACTTCAAGATTATTTTGGGTTAATACATCTGCTGTACCTCTTGTTGCTACTAAAGAAAATCCGAGCATCTTAAGCGAATGTGCAACTTCAACTATTTTTTTATGGTCTTCTTTTCTAACGCTAATGAATGCTGTTCCTTTTGTTGGCAGAATCATTGATGCGCCCATTTGTGACTTGATAAATGCTTCTGCAAATGACGACCCGACACCCATTACCTCGCCCGTAGATTTCATTTCAGGACCAAGTATTACGTCTACCCCAGGAAATTTAATAAAAGGAAATACAGCCTCTTTCACCGAGAAAAATTTTGGTTTAACTTCAGTAGTGAATTTCTGTGATGCTAATGTTTCCCCTGCCATGCATCTAGCAGCAATTTTTGCTAAAGGCTTACCAATCGCTTTTGAAACAAATGGGACAGTTCTTGAGGCTCTTGGGTTGACTTCTAAAACATAAATGTCATCTCCCTGCAGAGCAAATTGAACATTCATTAACCCGATAACATTTAGCTTTAATGCCATTTTCTTAGTTTGGGCTATCAATTCCATCTGTTTTTTTTCATCAATACTATAGGGTGGGAGTGAGCATGCTGAATCTCCTGAATGAACACCAGCTTGCTCTATATGCTCCATGATGCCCCCAATTACCACTGATTCTCCATCAGATATGGCATCAATATCAACTTCAATTGCATCATTTAAAAAACGATCTAAAAGTACAGGTGAGTCATGAGATACTTTTACAGCTTCTCTCATATATCGCTCTAGATCTTCTTGTTCATGAACAATTTCCATAGCCCTACCCCCAAGAACATAACTTGGACGAACTACTAGCGGGTAGCCAATTTCTTCAGCGAGCTTAATTGCCTCCTCTGGAGTTCTGGCAGTTTTATTGGGAGGCTGTTTTAAATTTAGATCGTTTAGTACTTTTTGGAATCTTTCTCTATCTTCTGCAGCATCGATATCTTCAGGTAATGTTCCAATAATAGGAACTCCAGCATCAGCCAATGCTTTAGAAAGTTTAAGAGGAGTTTGCCCTCCATACTGAACAATTACACCGAAAGGATTTTCTTTATACACAATCTCTAAAACATCCTCTAGGGTGACTGATTCAAAATACAACCTATCAGAAATATCAAAATCTGTTGAAACTGTTTCAGGGTTGCAATTAATCATGATAGTTTCAAAGCCAGCTTCCTTTAAAGCTAAAGAAGCATGCACACAACAATAATCAAATTCTATACCTTGTCCAATCCTATTAGGTCCACCACCTAGTATTATTATTTTTTTATTTAATGTTGGGCGTGATTCACATTCTTGCTCATAAGTGGAGTATAAATACGCAGTATCTGTATGAAATTCAGCTGCACAAGTATCCACTCTTTTATAAACTGGATGAATATGGTTTTTAGCTCTTAATTCTCTAATGCTTTTCTCTTCTGTGCCTAAAAGATATCCAATGCGATGATCCGAAAATCCCTTTTGCTTGAGCTCAAACAAATAAGTCTTATCAATTGCATCAAGCTTAAAAGTTTTTAATTTTTCTTCATTTTCAATTAAATCTTCAATTTGATATAAAAACCAAGGATCAATTTTGGTGAAATTAAATATTTCTTCTATCGATAAACCCAGCCTCATTCCATCAGCCAGATATCTAATTCTATCCGCACCAGGCTCTTTTAACTCTTTAATAATAAGGGTCTTATCTAATGAAATTTCGTTTAAACCATCATATCCAAGTTCAAGACCTCTAAGTGCTTTTTGAAAAGATTCTTGGAAACTTCTACCAATTGCCATTACTTCCCCAACTGATTTCATTTGTGTTGTAAGAATTGCGTCTGCATTTGGAAATTTTTCAAAAGCAAAACGTGGAATTTTAGTCACAACGTAATCAATAGTAGGTTCAAAAGATGCGGGTGTTAAGCCCCCTGTAATCTCATTACTTAACTCATCAAGAGAATATCCAACTGCTAATTTAGCGGCAATTTTTGCAATTGGAAAGCCTGTAGCTTTAGAGGCAAGGGCTGATGACCTTGATACTCGTGGGTTCATTTCAATGACGACCATTCGTCCATCTTCCGGATTTATAGCAAACTGGACGTTTGAACCACCTGTATCCACACCTATTTCCCTTAAAACATCAATCGAGGCATTCCTCATGATTTGATATTCTTTATCCGTTAACGTTTGTGCTGGTGCAACAGTAATTGAATCTCCAGTATGTACACCCATAGGATCAAGATTTTCAATTGAACATATAATGATGCAATTATCATTTGAGTCACGAACAACCTCCATCTCAAATTCTTTCCAACCCAATAAAGATTCCTCAATAAGCAATTCTTTAGTTGGGGAAGCATCCAATCCCCTTTCACATATCTCGATAAATTCCACTTTATTATAAGCAATTCCACCCCCGCTCCCCCCCATGGTAAAAGATGGTCTAATGATAGCTGGGTAACCTATACTTGCTTGCACTTGCATAGCCTCTTCAAGGCTATGAGCAATAACTGATCTTGCCGATGCCAAACCTATCTTGGTCATCGCCTGTTTAAATAACTGCCTATCCTCAGCTTTATCAATCGCTTCTTTTGATGCACCAATTAACTCGACATTAAAGCTTTTTAAAACACCATTTTTATCTAGGTCAAGCGCGCAATTTAGTGCAGTTTGTCCACCCATTGTAGGAAGTAGTGCATCAGGCCTTTCAATTTCAATGATCTTTTTAACCACCTCCCATTTTATTGGTTCTATATAGGTAGCATCAGCAACATTAGGATCTGTCATAATTGTTGCTGGATTTGAATTAACCAGAATAACGCGATAGCCTTCTTCTTTTAAAGCTTTACATGCTTGGGCGCCAGAGTAATCAAATTCACAGGCTTGTCCAATAATAATTGGACCTGCACCTATTATTAAAATTGATTTTATATCTGTCCTTTTACTCATTCTTTGTCCTTGCAGTTTTAATCATTGCTATGAATTTATCAAATAGATAGGACATTTCTGTCGGGCCTGGACTGGCTTCAGGATGACCTTGAAATCCGAATGCTGGAACATCTGATCTTTCAATGCCTTGTATGCTTTGATCAAATAACGATAGATGAGTAATTTTTAAATTTCTTGATAATGATTTTGGGTCTACTGAAAATCCATGATTTTGGCTAGTTATGAAAACCTTACCAGATTCTAAGTCACGAACAGGGTGGTTGGCTCCATGATGTCCAAATTTCATTTTTTCTGTTTTCGCCCCACTTGCTAAAGCCAAAAGTTGGTGCCCTAAACAAATACCAAAAGTAGGAATTTCTTTTTTTAAAAAGACCTTAATATTATTTATTGCATATTCACATGGCTCTGGATCTCCTGGGCCATTTGACAAAAAAATACCATCAGGTTCGAGAGCTATTACATCATCAAAATCTGTCTTTGCAGGAACCACTGTAACTTTGCATCCTCTGGATACAAGCATTCTCAATATATTTTTTTTAATTCCAAAATCGTAAGCTACAACATTTAGGTCTTTATTATTATTTTTCTCAAAACCATTGCCCAGCGACCATTCACCTTCATTAAAATTATAGGAAGTTTGAGTAGTAACTTTTTGTGCAAGATCCAACCCTAATAAACCAGAAAATTCTTGAGCAAATTTAAGTGCACGAGCTTCATCAATATCTTTTTCAGCAAAAATACAGCCTGATTGAGCACCGTGCTCCCTTAAATGCCTTGTTAAACTTCTCGTATCAATACCTGCAATTCCAACAATATTTTTTTTAATTAAAAACTCTGAAAGTGAGCAATGAGATCTGAAGTTTGAATGTTGGAAAGGTAAGTCACGGATAATAATGCCTTTTGAATATATTTGGTTTGATTCGAAATCCTCTTCATTGATGCCCACATTCCCAATATGAGGATAAGTAAAAGATATTATTTGTTCGGCATAAGATGGGTCTGAAATAATTTCTTGATAGCCAGTCATTGAAGTATTGAATACAACTTCACCAACAGTATGCCCTGACGCACCAATTGAATAACCTCGAAACTTTGTTCCGTCCGCAAGCACTAGTATGGCCGGCAACTTAGACGCCAAAAAAACTCCCAAGATTTAAAATGTTTTTGAAAAATTTGAGCGGCCAAACTTATTTACTGCCGATCCAAGCTAGTATAATTTAATCTATAACTTTCATCAATTAATTCTTATTTAAAAAACTAAAATTTTCTTATGTTTTTAAATTTAGAACATCAAACATATCAAATAATCCGTTAGTTTGATTATTTAAAAATTTTGCTGCTTTTGAAGCGCCCTTAGAGAATGTTGTTCTGCTATCAGCTTTGTGAGTTAATTCGATCCTCTCTCCATCGCCTGCATACAAAACTGTATGATCACCAATAATTGCTCCTCCCCGAACAACTGAAAAACCTATATCTTTCTTTTGACGTTCTTTTTGAATTCCCTCGCGACTAAAAACAGCATTTTCCTTAAGGCTTCTATTGGATGCTTTTGCTACTTCCTCACCGAGCCTTATAGCTGTTCCAGAAGGCGAATCCACCTTATGTTTATGATGTGATTCCATAATTTCAATATCAAAATCATCATGAAGAGATTTTGTGGCTTTTTCTACAAGTGAAATAAGTACATTTACACCGATACTCATATTTGGTGCAAAGCATATTGGTATTTTTTTAGCTGCAAGGGCTATTAAATTTTTTTCGTTATCTGAAAATCCAGTAGTTCCAAGCACATAACCTAAATTACTTTTTTCACAAAAATCTAAATACTTCATACTTGCCTCTGGTCTTGTGAAATCTATTAAAATATCTGCTTGCCCCTTATCCAATAACAAGTCAGAACTTATTTTGATATTACTCTCGACTCCCATCAATTCTCCGGCATCTTTACCGATTCTTGGTGAAGTTTTTATATCCACTGCCATAACAAGATTTAAATCAGAATCCTCATTAGTCTCTTTAATAACTGCCTGACCCATTTTTCCTGAGGCACCTACTACGATTATATTAATTTTTTTCATTTTTTTTTAAAACCCAATATTTTCCATAAGAAGTTCAAAATATCCAGGGTCTTCCTTGTCTGGTAAAGAAGTATTCAAATCTTCTTTAACGCTTTTAGAAACACTACCTGATTCTTCAACCGCATTTTTTTTAACAGGCTCTTTAACTGGCTGTATTTGTTTATTATCAATAGAACTATTACTTTTTTCAAGTATTTCTTTTTTATCTTCAGTATCACTGAATTTTTTTTGTTCTTCAGCTAAAGATTCTTCATCCCACTCTTTTACATTTTGAAATTCCATAGTCTCAACATCTTTATTTCGATCAATAAGATCACCCGTTAAGTTAACGAGCATATCTTTTTTAAAGGTTAAGACGAGGTGTCTGGATTCAATAAATTTACCCTCTTTTCTGACAACATAAATGTAATCCCAACGATCTTTATGAAATGAATCTTGAATTAAAG
>JGI24005J15628_10001577_pt1 | contig 12127 bp, 7 predicted proteins | sample LinPmetageLP40_FD_15628 | JGI IMG/M metagenome (IMG submission 15628)
CGGAGTGAAAGTTTTTTAAATATATTCTGACTCTTGCTGCTTTAGCCTCAGTACTTTTTGGGTTTGTTTTTAACAACTCGTTAAGAGTTGCAACGGGGTATGTATTATAATCTTCGGCAATTAATAAAGCCGTTTCTATTTCTTGTCTTTGTTTTTCATTAATATATCTAGAATCGGTTTCTAAATCGAATATATTTAAGAACTGGGTAAAAAACCGAGCTGTTTTTTTAGAGTGCTCATTTAAATAGGCAGGTCCAGAAGAACTATTTTTTTCTTGGGATCGAGTGTATAGCTGGCTACGTAACGTATTTATAGCTCGTGAACTACGGGAGTTTACCGATTTATTTGCCCATACTTTTAATAAATTATCAGTAGGGTAAAGTAAATAACGAAGTCCCCAATGGCTTCTAGCATTTTTATTTTTAGCTGTTGCTATTATTTTAGACGCTCCTTGTTTAGTTGCTTCACTTAAATTATTAAATATTTTAGTCGCGTCAAAAGTAGAATTTCTAACTGTGTTATAAGTTTTAACAGGTACCATAACCTTTTCTGAATTTAACCCACCCTTATATAGACTCCTAACATTTTCCATGTACTCTTGAAATTCTGGTGGTACTGGTCCAAAACGTTTGGCATTTTCTGCGCTTAATTGTTTAAAAAATAATTTTAATTTTTTTAATAAACGATAGAAAAAACTCTCCACCGCATCTTTAGGTTTTCTATTTTCAAGTACTGCAAACATATCAGTAGCAAATTTATCTGCAAACCACTCTTCAAATCCAAACTCGCCTTGGTATTGTTCAGAGTCTTTAATATCTTTTTCATATGCTTGGTATAATTTTTCATAGATAGGGTTTGGTACTAATTTAAAACTACCGTCTTTTTTTTGTGTTACAAGGCCAGTAGGACCTAAACCACCTACAAGAGATTTATTTTTTGTATCATTTTTCCCGTATACAAGAGTACCTAACTCTTGCCATAAAAAAGCGTGCCCAAACTCATGTCCTAAGTCTTTAACTCGTCTAATTAAAAATTCTCCTTGGGTTTCATTAGGTTTTTTAGTTTGTATAATAATTATGTTTTTGTTTTGGTATCGTATTATAGAAGCCGTAGATTTAGGGGAATTTATAAGGTTTTGTTGTTCTTTTTTTACAATATCATTAATAGCTTTATCTGCTGCGTTTGCAGCTACAGGCTCTGCTTTTGCATAGCTACCAACTGACGTGCTATGGGTAAAATTGACTTCTTCATCCGTAGTTATTATTGTAGTTGAAGTGTTATAACCTAAACTATTTGCAGCATAATTACTAATAATAGCTGCCATATTGTCGCCATCTATTGTAAATAAATTTTCAGCTGCAGTTGATATTGAAATACTAACTGTAGGCACACCTGGTTTTAGGTTTTTCTTATAGGCTTTAACATCTATGGGTTTTATGTTATCGGTAAAAGAAGATTTAGAAAAACCTTTTTGTGGGGCTTCTGTAGTAACTACACTATCTTTAAGCCTTTGAATTCTTGATCTTTGCTGTGCGGAAATTTTTCTTTTTCGTGGTGTTCTTTCAGTTGCTTGCCTATTTTTTGCTATTTCTGCTTCATCTGCAATAGATAAAATTTCGTAAGAAGCGTTATCAGCTATAGAAGCTTCTATTTCAGTCGGTCCTGACATTCTTCCATACACATCTTCAACTGCGGTATCTGGTAAATTCATATTTACAAAATCATTACTAGCAAGAACCCTAGGGTTTAATCCTTGCTCAATTGCAATATCACTTAGAGTTTCATAAACTTGATTTAGACCCCCGGGTAACCGATAACTAGATTCTTCTATTGAATCAACAAAAGTTTTTGTTGTAAAAGGACGTACTTTTCCCTTAAAACTACTATCATCATATTTACTTGACGTATTTATAAATGATTCAAATTCGGAGCCTAACTCCTCTGAAAGTTTTTCATTAAAATCACGGGCTAGGTTTCTTACGCTTATACCTACAGACCCCCCAGGTAACAAAGTTACATTTTGATCTTTAGAGTAGCTTTCGGGAGGTTGGTCTCTAATTGTTTGGGTAACTTCAGTATTGGTTCTAGGTAATGAGGTCTCAGCTAAAAGACTAGCTGCAACAGAAGGCGGTATTGGCCCTACGTTTAACTCTTTTGCTGAGCTTCTTACGTCAGGGCTATCTTCAAATTCTATCTCTCCTCTTACAGGTGTGGTTTTAGTTAAAAATTTTGTACCCCCTACAAACCCGCTAGTTTTTATAGGTCTTAATTTGTTTTTAGCTAAAAAATTATTTATGTAGGCAATAGTTTGAGTAGGTATATTAAAAGAGTTTCCTTTTACCGGTTGGAAACTAGTAAATAAATTTCTTAGTAAGGTTTCACTGTCTTCCGGTTTTTTTGAAAAAGAACGCTCGGCTATTAAAGCTCGTTCTAAAATAGGTTGGAATCTACCGTCAGNTTTTTGTTTAATAAAATCAGGGATATCTTTATTTTTTACTATTTTTAATTCTACATCTGGTTGGGTTCTACTTAACTCTTGTTGTGTTAAGGGGTCTATAGTTTGAGTTTTTTGATCTATGGGGTCTACAAACTTAGAATCAGGGGTAGTTCTTGCTCTTTTTCCTCCCTTTACTTCTTCAGTAGTAGCTTGTCTACCAAAAACTTCTGTTCTATCTGACGCTAGTATTTGAGGTATTAATAACTTTTCTATATTTTCTAAAACAACATTATTTTGAGTTTCTGTATCTATTGAATTTAATTCTGCTAGGGATTTGTTAGTTTTAGAAATAGTATCGTACCAAATAGGTATGTTACTTAATTGAATTATCCCTGCTGCAGTGGTTATATCTAAAAAATCATTGTTGTCTTCAAAAGTTTTTCCGTCTAGTCTTCTATATATAATATGACGTCTTTTATTATTTGATGGTAGGGTATAATCAATTAACCCTTGCCCTTTTTCTTGTACTAACAAAGAATTAAAACCATTAACAAGTTGTTGGTTATATGATAACTCAGACTCAAGTGATCCATTTTCTATTAACTGTTCTCTTAAAAATAATTGACGTCCTGCTTTTAAAACAGCATTCATGTTAAAAGGGGCATTACCTTTTGAAAATTCTGTTGGGGTTTCTGTGGTTAAATTAGTAGGCCCTTTATCATCCATTACATATTCCCATCTAAAAGGTATGTCATCTTTTATCCCTTTACTAGAAAATTCTCGCCCATTTTGCGAGCCTACTTGTTGTCCTTCTTGTACGCCTTCTACTAAAATTCTTCGCGCTGATCTTTGATTAAGAGGTGCGCTGTCTGGAGTGCTTTGGACAAGAATACGATTTTCTAAAATGCCTGTTTGTTTATTTGCTACTTGTACTATGTCGTAACTTTTACTTTTGTCGGTTTCTGTTAACCTTAAAAAATAATTAGTAAAGGATTCATTAAGACTATTAATAACCGCTAATTTTTGTTGGGTTAAACCCCTAGTTCTTACTTTTTGTACTATACCGTCTTTGTCTGGTATATCTTGTGTTTCAAAATAATCTATAATTTTTTCTTGAGCGGCTTTTATTTTTGCAATACTTTCAGGTTTGTATAATTTTACTTTTTCGCCTGTTGGTATTGGGATTGTTGGGTTTAGTTGATACGCCGGAATTGGAACTGAAGAACCTTTAGGTTGACCAGTAGTACCCTTACCTTTTCTAAAATCTCCCGCTACTCCTGCTATATTTATGTCTTTAATGTCTGCTTCATTTGCTATTGGAATAAGGCCTTGGTCGTCCACAGACACTTTGTCTGTTTGAGCTGACTGAGCACTGGTTTCAAAGTCTAGCCCAGCAGCTTGGGTTTCTTCATCAACTGTTCCTGCGTCTATGCCTTCAGCTGCTGCTTGTCTTTGTTCAAAATCATTAGCATCTTCAATAGTAGATCGACGTATAGTTGCTTCTTCTTCCTCAGCATCGCCAGAATTTAATCGCTCTTCCATGGCTACATCTAAATTTCTTTCACGAAGAAAATATTTGCCACTAGGTTTTTTACCATCCGCAAACGCTTCTTCGTAAATTGGCATTTCGCCAAACAAAAAAGTTGCTTGGCCGAATGCCGCCGCCATTTTAGTACTATCAACAGTTTGCTGCCAAACTACCTCTCCTTTATCATTTACTACTTCTACTACTCTATTATGATTAGGGTTTTGGGTTTCTGAATACCCTAAAAAATTAGCTAAAGTTTTTTCAAACAGGTCACTTTGCCTGCCACTAGAGTTGCCGACAAATTTCTTCATTGCCTCTGCTTCACTAGTTTTTTGAGTAATAAAAAGACCTTTACCGGGAATTACAACTTTTTGAAGCCCTGCTAAAGCACCAACTTTTTTTACAAAGTCTGATTGAAGAGCCATATCCTCTTCTCGTATGTACATGCTTTTTCTTCTGGTTTTAGGGTCTAAAATTGAATCTAATTGAGCATTAAAGGCAGAAGTTGGTTCTGGTTTAAATGTATTTAAAGGGCCCATACGAGAGGCTTGTTCTTGTACTCGTGCTTTATAATCAAAACTAGCGTCTAAAGAAGCTTTAGCTTGATTATAAATACTAGATAGTGCACCACCCGGTATTGCCCTTGCAGCACCACCCGCAAATGAACCTAAAAATATAGCTTCTGTTATACGTAACTTAGCAGCAGCTCTGTCATAATCTTCATCAATAGCAAACCTTTGCGCAACTGTTAGCCCTTCTTGTAATCCTTCTGCGGCGCCTTCTGTAACCATACTAACAGCAGTAATAGCAGAAAGGTCTTGGGCTAATTTAGCAGCAAAACTTTTGATTGCTTGACCTTTTGTTTGGTTTACTGCTTTGCCTGAAGCTTTTCGTAATCTACCTAATTCAGAGTTGTTTACTGCGCTTTGCCCACCTTTTTTCCATTTTTGATAAATAGTAAATAGAGCTTTTTCTTGTCCTTTTAAAGAGGCTGAATTTAATTCGCCTTTTTTTACAATTTTTGCTAAAGGCGATTGGCGTAAGGCTACTTTATAAAGCGCTCCAGCAAATATAGTTTCAGCAGCAGTACCGATAAAAGCTTGGGGTAAGCCTAGACCAAAAGCTGCAAAAGCTTCACTTGAAGTTAATTCTCTACCGGCTTCTTTAAATTCATTAAAAGATGCAGAAGTACCTACTTTATATTCTTGCCCAAAAGCACCAGCAATTGCACCCCCTTTAACTAAATACCGACCTATTTGCCAAGTTTCTGCGAGTATAGTTTCTTCAGCAGCATCTAAGGCTTCTCCTCGAGCTTTTTTTTCTAATAGTTCTTTTACTATTTTTTTAGACCCTGCTTTGCCAGATATACTAATAGCAGTTTTAAGACCAAGTCCAAGACCCCCACCGGCTAAAGCAGAAGCTACTGTTTCTAGTGCTTGAGGACCAATTTTACCTATACCTCCAAAAACTTGTTCAATACCCCCCATTAAAGTAGGGGCTTCCCAGAAGTCTTGAAAGGGTGTTAATTCCTTAAGGTACTCAGCAGCTTGTCTTTCATAATATTCAGCCCTTGCTAAATTTAGTTCTGCAGCTTCATCTTTGCCCATGACCAGATTTAAAGCGCCTTTAAAAGTCTCATAATCAGATTTACTCTGACGTGTACCCCCAGTAAACCCGGTACCAAGCATACCTAACAAACCATCCGGTTCATTTAAACCTTCTATTGGGTTTAAAGGTACTGTATCCGGGTCTACAAGTGCTGCGTTTTCTATGAGTTCGCTTCTGTCAAAAGGGCTAATAAATATAGAACTTATATCATTCCCAGTAGATGCTACTCTAGTGTCTGCTTTAGGGCTAGGGTAACGTCTATCTAAACCATCTAATAAATCAGCAAACATTTCTGCTCTATTTGTTTCTTTGTTAGATTCTTGTAAATTCCATTGTGAATCCAGAGCTTCTTTAGCCGCTACTCCATAATTACCGTCTTCTAAAGCAGCCCAAGTATTTTTTAAAGCATTCGGGTTTATCGAATCATTCCACCAGTTTTCACCTAACTGATAATTAACTGAGGTAAGTCTTCTAACAAAATCTGGGTTGTCTTCAAGTCCTAGTTGTTGCGCTTGAGAACTAGCAGCTGAATATGCTCTAGTTACGTCATCTCGATACCAAGCTTGATTCTGCCCTGGGGGAATCATATCCCCATCTTTATATTTATTTAAATCATCGCCAACTAATTTGTGCCCAATACCAGCTGTGAGGTTGCCTTGACCATCATCATATACATAGTCTCTGTTGCCTTCTTCATTAAGGAGTAAGGCATGGATATCTTTAGGGATATTTTCATAAACGTCGTTGTCAAAATTAACCACATTTAGCTCGTCGGTCTTCCGGAGTTAATAAGTGCATTCATCTCTGCTTGCTGTTTTAAACTCTGTAAAAAAGCGGGGCCTATTTTTTGAGCGTCCTTAGCGTCAATATTAAATTTACTAGATTTACCGTTCGGTAACGTTATGTTAAACATTTTAGCCTTGTCATCATAGGTTAGCGTAGGCAAAGCATTCAGAAAATTTTCCGTTGGCTGACCCTGGTCTGCTACAAAAGGTATTGTTTCTAGAAGAGAATCTACAAAGCTTTTTTTCGCTATATTTTTTATTTGTTGCCTTAGGTAACTGGAATTTGCAGCTCTAAAAGAGTTTATCGATTGAAGATAACTTTGGTTATTTGGGTTAGCAAATTTTCTGTTGGTCTTTATGAGTTTAAATGTCTTAGTAAGTGCTATGTTAGCATCGCTTAAGACTCTATCTACTACCTTATCTCTATCTTGGCCACTGCTTTTTACCAGGTCGTAGATTGCGCCATCTTGCAAGCTTTTAAAAATTTCGTCACTTTCTGCGCTAATATTATCAGAAAGTGTGTTATCAGGTTGTTCATTTCTACCTCTACCTGATAACGCACTAAGTGGTATAAGTTTACCCGTATTAAAAAACCCAACTAAAACGTCTTTATTTATGAGAGATTTACGTAAGTCACTCCCTTGCGGTAAAGATAATGCAATTTGTAGTATAGCTGCGTATTTTGCTTCAAAGGAAGCTTGCCCTAAATTTTGATTCTTAACTGCAGGTATGTTGCTTTGTTGCTTTTTAATTGCATCACTCTGTTCGGTATAGGCTGCTATTTGGCTATTTATTATTTCTTCTATATCCGCATCTGTGGTTTTAGGATCATTTAACGCTTTTTTTAATGCGGGTGAATCTACATTGTCTAAACCTTTTCTTAATAGGGCTTCTTGGGCATCAGAAAGTGGGGAACCTTGAATATCTTCTACAGAGTTATTTAAAGCAAACTGGTATGGGTCATCTTTATATTCTTGTAGTTTTTCTGGGTTATTTTGCAATGCCATAATTAATTTTTTATGTGCGTTTTTACCTTTATCTTCTCCTGATGCTGCTATCTCTTTATAAAAGTTTTCTACGGTCTCTATCTGTGCTTTTCTATCCTCAGTAGTAATTGTTGAGGTATTAGCTAACATATTACCTGTTACAGGACCAGCGTTTCTAGCGGCTTCGATTGCCGCATTAACTTTTGCTTTTTGGTTTATTTGTATATTAGCTATATTCCTATTACTTATTCTGACAGCTTCTTTAGAATATTTGTCTTGGTCAGCTATACTTAAAGAGTTAAATTCATCCGGAGTCATATTAAATACAGTCCCGTTTGTTTGTATGTATTTGTTACCTTTGGTTAGTAAAAAGTCTGATCGAATTGCAGCATCTAATTTTTTAGTTAATGTCTTATCTTTATCTCGTATTGTAAGTTCTGGTCTACCTGCGGTTAGAGAGTCAACCCCAGCCCCAGATGAATCTGCTTCCGCAGCTCCAGCTGCATTAATTTCTGCTTGTATAGCTTTTAATTTGTCTATACGAGATGTGTTTCCATCTAAAATAGTTTTATTTGTTTCGCTTTCAATGCCCCCGCCGCCACTGCTACCGCTGTTATCCTGCCCCATAACATCTATCATAGCCCTACCTTGCCCGTACCCGGGTCGGTTATTAAGAAAATTGCTATAAGAAGCCGTAAACGCGCGGTCAGTTATCATTCGTGGTGTAATTGCATTACCTTGGTTATCAACTAACAGTCCCCTTAAAGTCTTATTAGATTCCTCTATTTCTTGAGGGCTCATATTTTCAAAATTTTCTCCATTGGCTGTAGCATCTGCTGAATAAAAGAATGGTGTACTGTCTTTGTCGTTTTTAAAACTTCTTATACTAGGGTTAGTAATACCGTACGTACCCGATTCGTCAATACCAAAAGTAGACCCTGCAATATCTAAAAATTTACCTTCACCATAAATTTTATAGTCAATACCAAGCCTATTGTTTATTTCAGCAGCCTTGGAAATGTACTCACTTTCTTTATCCCCCCCTTTAAATTTTCCAAGAACAACAAGGTCTCCGGGAGTTATCTTGGCAAAGTTTTCTGGGCTAGCCTTATTTTTTTCTTTGTAAATGTCAAAAGCTTCTTGACTAGCAAATGCGCCATTGGTCTGCTTAAAATCGGAGACGCCATAAAGTTCTTGCATGTCTCCTAGAGAACTAGTTTGTATTTGCATTATTGCGCCAGCATTGTTACCTTCATTTGTATCTGCTTCCTCTCGTGTTATACCAGCAGTATCTCTTTTATTAAAAGGATCAAAAAAAGCAGAAAACCTTTCACCAGCAGTTTGTTTTCTAATTGTGGAGCTATTGCTCCCATATAAATTGTCGTCTAAAGCCATATTAAAAAAATAAAATTACTATCATTGTTAAAAAAAGTATAAGGCTGTGCCTATAGCAGCTGCTGTACCTAAAGCTTGCCCTGCTGCTTGGCGTTGTTGAGCTCGATATGCTGATTTAGCTTGAGTATAAGCATTTTGTCTAGTTACATCATTTTGAGCTGCCGCTCCTAACCCTTGTAAAGAGCTTTGGTTTACACCTTGTCCAATATTAATTAATTCACTTAAAGTTCTATTATTTGCATCAAGTTGGGCAAGACGCGCATTATTTAAACCACCTGCTAAAGCTAAACTTTCTCCTCTTTCAGAGCTAGCTTCTCTTTCGTTTGACAGAGCTTTTGTTTCTTCGAAACCTATTCTATCTCTATTACGCTTAGCAATACCCTCAGCAATATTGGATTGTTGTTCTACGTCGTCTGGTACTGCGTCTACTAAACTAGTATCGTTTCTATTAGCAACCATCTCTTCTTCAAAAGGTCTGAATTCACTTATATATCTTCCATATTGTCTAATTGCAATATCCCCATAAGTTTTATCTGGGTCCACATTGGGTTCTAAACCAGAAGTAAGCATTGCTTCGTCTGTTTTTTTAGCCGCAGCAACCTGTCCTATTACCTCTCCATACGGCTTAAAATTCATTAGACGTTTGCCTCGGTTGTTGTTTTGTTATTGTTATATAGATTTCTATTAATTTGATCTAGCCTACCTTTACCATAAGTTTTAAATGCGCTTAACCCTGTATTGTAGACTATGCCCATATTAGCCCTTCTTAATTCATTATTAGCTTTAGCGTCAGCAAGTCTTTGAGAATTTTCTAGTCTAGAAGCGTTAGCTAAAGCACTACCGGCCATTCCTGCTTGTCCACGAGCTACTTTTAAAACATTAAGTTTTTCTTGGTCTTTTACATTTTTGGCTGTGACATTAGCTGATAATATGTTTCCAATAGCACCAGAGGCTAAATTTGCTTGATTATCAATACTAGATACTAGAGCGGGGTTAAAACTACCTGGCCCTGGTTGAGTTAAAGCAGACATGGCATCAGCATTCGCTCTACCTCGTAATGTTTTTTCAGCATCGTCAGACTTAGATTTATCTCGCATTTCTACAAGTAAAGGATCATAAGTTTGTTCAAAATACTTTTGGTCGGCTAACGCAACTGCGGCTTGCACCTTTTCTGTATTGCCAGGTTGATACTCTTCTTGTTTTGGACTACCACCACCCATACTACACTTCCTTTTTATAAACTGTTGTTACTGCTTTAAATCCATGCTTTTTTGCCGCTCTAGTCCATCCAGGTCGGCTGGAATGAAACTCCATTCCTGTTATATTGGTGTTTTGTACCAGTTCTTCTAAAAACTCTACACCAGAACCTATTATATTATACTTAGGGGCACTATATGCAACCCATAGATACAATGTTTTTTCTCCGCCGGGATCATTAAGTATTGAAACTATAATAAAACCAGCATAATAATCTTTTTCGTATGCCATATACAACTCGGATGTACCACTGCGTAATGCTGTATATACATCTGCCGGAATCCAGTCGACATAAGACTTTGCTGCTACCGTTTTAAGATTTTTTTCAATTTGATTGTACGCAACTCGAATATCTTCAAGTGGTATAAATTCAAAAACTGTATCTTTAATAGTCCAACTCTTTGCCATAACGCCCATACCTCTTCCTGTGGCTAAGACCCGCAGTTTTATATTTAACTGTTCTTTTAACTCCAGTATCTCCACCACGTCCTTTTAATTCCGCTAGTCCTATTTGTTCATTAAACAAACTAAAATAATCAGCCGATGCTTGTGGGTTAGTCCACTCTTTTGCTGGTATTCTTAGTAAACGATAAATAGTTCCGTATAAAATTCCATCGCGATAGGTATCGCTAAAATCTGTATTAATATTATTACTAGTTCGTGTTGGTTTTAGAGCAACACCTAAAAGTAACTCTTTTCCAGAATTAGGAACGGGTACTAACCAAAAAGAATCCGGGGTTTTTTGTAAATATACCGTAGGTGTTCCTCCACGATCACGCCAATCGGGATAATTTAACTCTAAGCTTCTAGGGCTAATAGGGTCTAAATCATGCCCATCATAAGTAGCCCACAATATTTGATGTACATCGGTACCAGTGGGTTGGTCAAATTCATACTCGTGTGTCCCAGAAACAGTAGTAATGTTATCTAAATCTTGTACATATGCTTTACTTTTCTCACAAAATTCTATAGTTGCTGAACGTAAGTTAGACTCTATTAATGCATCGGGGCAGCCCGGTACATATGGTAAAACGTCCCTTATTAAAGAATCAAAGCTAGCCATTATTTCTCAAGGCCTCCGCTTGGGGTGAAATATCTTCTTGTTGTGCAAAGCCACTACCTAAGCTAGTTGCAAAGGCATTGAAGTAAGCAGTTGCTTTCTGGATACCTCCACTAGCTTCTGCATCTTTTAAATATGCTCGATAGATAACAAAATCAATTAAAGCATTTGCAAAAATATCGTCTACCTGTATTAAAGTGCTAGCTGCACCAATACTTGTGGGGTTTTTTGAATAAATTACTTCTACATAAGCATTACCAGCAACTCCGGGGTAGACATAAAATTTCCTTGGGTCACGTGGGTCAAACATAAAGTTTTTAACTATAGTTCCATGCGTAGCACTACCTGTAACAGTAGGGTCGTGCCAACTAGGGTCAACTGAATTAATCGCTTCAAACTCAGTTCTTCTTACAGCTCTAGCGCCAGTAGCGTCTGCTGCCGTACCAGACATATTTCTTACTATTTTTAATAAACGAAGACCATCACTTGGTATTGATTGTTCAGTACCTGTAGTTAACTGTACATTACTATGCGTTGCAGTTGCATCCGGTCTTATGTTTGCAACCTCTCTTTGGGCATCACTTAAATAATCAAACAATTCGCCATCTGTCCAACGGACACCGGTGTTATCTTGTAATACATTACGTACCCTGGAGAGGATGTGTTGTGCTTGTAATGTGCCGGCCATTTAATTATTTTTTCTTAGTTGTTTTCTTTTTAACTGGAGCCTCGCCATCTTCCCACGCTTCATTAATATCTGGGGTAGAAGGGTCGTCTGCTTGCAGTTGTCCTTTTTCATTTCTTGCTCTTACTGGTTCTTTTACTTCTTCTTTTACTTCTGTACAACCAGCTTGTAGGCACGCATAAGCAATATACTCTGGGAATTCTCTTATTTCCCCTGCGGCTACTCTAACTGCATCACCTGTTGTCAGGGATACATGTAAATCTGTTGTTGATGTTACTTTCATTCTTTTCATTTCTTAACTCCTGTATTGTAAGAAAGGGGTGGCTATCGCTAGCCACCCAGTTCTAATTAAAATGCGCAATCAACTCTGATTACACCAAAGTCTT
>JGI24005J15628_10001578_pt1 | contig 12122 bp, 5 predicted proteins | sample LinPmetageLP40_FD_15628 | JGI IMG/M metagenome (IMG submission 15628)
CATCATTCTCATAATTAAATATATTATCGTTATTTAATATAGTATTTCCACTAGCATCGCCTACAATAAATTCATAAAGATTACTAGGAGTACTATTAGGAAGATATATATCTTTAGTAATTGAATGATTTTTATTATTTAATTCTCTAAATGAAATAAAAAATTTTTCAGTATTATAAGCCTTTATATTATATTTTGATGTATCCACTCCTGATGTATCCGCTATAAATCCAGAAATATCTGTTCCAGAAATATCTGAATTATTTTCTTCATAAACATTTACAATTGGATTAATATATATACCTGATGTATCACTATTTTTATTTATTGTTTTATTCATTTGTATTTTAACATTACCATTTAAGTTTTTAATTAATTCTGTTTTATCAATTGTAATATTAAAAGCATTTATAATTGGATTAATATCAGTAATATTATCATTCAAAATGCTTCCGTTATTATCTCTTTCAATTCCTAATCTTAAAGTATTAATAGTTTTACTATTATGATTTTCTACACTATCAAATTCTAATATAGAATATGAACCATTAGAATTTATTATTTTACCATCAAATATATTAAATAAACTATTAGTTGTATTAATTGGAGTACTTTTCCTACCAATTAAATATGTACCATTACCATACTGTTCTCCTTGTATTATACTTTTATTACTACTTAGTGAATTGGGGAATAATGATGTATTAATATGACTATTTGTATAGATTTGTTTAGTTACATGATTATTTTCATTAAATCTTTTATCATTATAAGTAGATAATTTATAACTATATAATACATTGTAAGGATTATCTTTACCCTTTTTTTTATCATCTAAATATATTATATAATTATCTTGACCTGATATATCTGGTTCAATTTTAATATCTAAATTATCTAGCACAAAATCAGTATTAGTATTACTATATGTTTCTATAACTTCACTTATACTTCCTCCAGATATATCATTGCTAGTTCTTAATAATAACTTTAATGTTTCTTTAGTATCAATATTTCTATAATTTCTTTTATTTCCTGGTAATAACCAGGGTATTGTTGCTTCTGAATTAGCATGACTATAATCTCCAAATCCTAATGTTTGTAATATGTTTGATTTATGACCGATTATATAAAAATCCTTACCACTAATACTAATAAATGTTATTTTCATTTGTATATCATTTGTTCTATTAAGTTTATTATCATCACTTTCAGCAAATACTGAAGTACATAATATTGTTTTTGGACCAATAATTAATTCTAATAATAGATTAATTTGTGATATCAATTGATCTAAATTATAATTTCCTGGTTCTAATTCAATTATATAAAAATTAAAATTACTACCACTTAAATCATTATCATTTGTATTACCACTTGTATCATAATAGGGATGATGTTTTGTTTGTAATCTAGTATTACCACTTGAATCATAAATATCATTATATTTTTCAGGATAATAAATAAATAAAGTATTATTTGTTTTATCAATTTGATACATTGAGACAGGTATAGATGCTTCTAAAATATCAACACCATATACATATCTGAATGGTTCGTCAAAATCAATTGTATAACTATTTGATTTTGGATATAAAAATTTATTTCTAGTTGAACTATCAATTAGTGTTACTACACTTTCTTTAATAGAGTTTTTATAAAGATAATCTATATCTTCAATACTCATTTAATTATAGAATATATATAATATAAATTTATTTAAATAATATTATAACATATATTTTATTGATATTTTAAATAATCGTATTTTTTATTATTATAATTGTATTTTAAATAATTTATTTAATTTTTTTACATTTTAACAAATTAAATTATAAATGTTTAGAGATATGTATAATATAAACGTTTATGAATTAAATGAAAAATCTGAAACTATGGAACAACCTCAAAATATTAAAATTAAATTAAAACCACACCAATTAACATTATTAAATGCCTGTATTAATTTTGAAAATAATAGGATTAAACTTAACAATTATCCTAATATAAATAGTAGATATCCAAATATACAGGATAATGACTATATGACTACTAATATTGGAATTATTGGTGATAAAGTTGGTTCAGGTAAATCATATATTATATTGTCATTACTTTTATGTAATAAAGAAATAAATTGTTCACAGATAGAATCTTTTGGATTAAATAAAATTTTCATAAATATATCTAGACAAATTAATACATATAAAACAAATTTATTAATAGTTCCTCATAATTTATTTTATCAATGGACAAAATATATTGAAGATATAATAGATATTAATGATTTCAATTATAAATTAATTTTAAGAAAAAAAGATTTACAAGAATTTATAGAAGATGCTAATAAATTAAATAATTATGAATTAATATTAATATCAGACACACATTTTCGGCAAATATCAAATATAATTATTATAAACAATATTAAAATAAATAGAGTTATATTTGATGAAATAGATAGTTTAAAAATACCAAATAATAAAAATATATCCTGTAAATTTTATTGGTTTATATCAGCATCATTTTCAAATTTATTATATCCTAAGGGGTTTTATTACTACGATGATAAACTTAATACATGTATTAAAAAAACTAATGGTTTAAGTAATAATGGTTATGTCAAAGAATTATTCTCAAATATTTATTATTGTATGAAAAAGGAATTTGCACATGTATTGGTTCTAAAAAATGATAATAAGTATATACAACAATCATTTTCTATACCAGAACCAAATCAATTTGTAATTGAATGTAAAGATCCAATAATGATAAAACTATTGAATGGAATAGTTGATAAAAATATAATAAATTATTTAAATGCAAATAATGATTCAGCTGCCATAGAATTATTTAATTCTAAACAAAAAATAACTGAAAATAGTCTAATTGACAATATTATTGGCAAATATCTAATTGAAATTAAAAATATAGACATACAAATATCTGGAATTAATGAAATGACATTTAATACAAATATTGAATTAAATAATATTGAAAGAAATCAAAGAATAACTAGATTACATAATAAGAAAAATGATATTCAAATTAAAGTAGATGGTATTAAAAAGAGAATTGCTAATAATGATCTATGTTCAATTTGTTATTGTCCACCAGATGCTAATAAAAAAACTGTTGTCAAATGCTGTTCTAATACATTTTGTTTTAAATGTATCAATCTCTGGTTATGCGAGAAACCAGAATGCCCATTATGTAAAAGCCATATGAAGAAAGAAGATATATTTTTGATACAAGATAAAGAAAAACTTGATGAAATTGAGAATAAAGTGATGGATGAAGATTTTCCAAATAAAGAATTTGATAAATTAAAAAACTTAGAGATTTTATTAAAAAATATAGATAAAAATTCTAAAATTTTAATTTTTACTGAATATGATATTTCATTTGAAAGTATTGTAAATGTATTAGATACAAATAATATAAAATATAGTTTTTTAAAAGGTAATAAGTATTCAATTGAAAATAAATTAAAAAATTACAAAAATAATGATTTAAATGTATTATTAATCAATATTAATTTTTATGGTTGTGGACTAAATCTAGAAAATACAACTGATATAATAATGTTTCACAAATTTGATGCAGAGATTGAGAAGCAAGTTATTGGTAGAGCACAAAGATGTGGCAGAACCAGTACATTAAATATTCATTATTTATTAAATGAAAATGAAATAGCAAATATTTAGATAATAATATTTAGATAATAATATTTAGATAATAATATTTAAATTTAATTTATTTATTAAATTTAATTAATTCATATGAATTCAAATTTATTAAATATTTGGAATTTAAATTCCTTATGGAAATTACTATCATCAATAACAAACGGCGATAAACTAAGTATTCATGGAAATTTAATTACAATTGATAAAGATACAACAATGTTATGGTTAAAAAGGAAATATTATGGAGATAAAAGAACAGATGTATTTAATTTTATAAATAATTTAATTGATATGACAGAGTATCATTTTAAAGAAAAAAATAATATAAAACAAAATGTAGAAAGTTTTAAACAAAATATTTTATTAGGTTTAAATGGATTACTTGAATTACGCTCAACATATATCGATGATGCTAGATTTTTATCATTATATGATTCAGAATTAGAAAAAATAAAAAAAATTAAACAATATTTTATTGAAAATAATGAAAATTTTAAATTTGAAGGAATTGAAAATAAGATTTTTATTCAAAATAATAATGAAAAAATGGCAGAAAGTTATATTGATAATAATGAATCATATTAAGATTTAATTAAATTAGAATTAATTAAAATTTAGAATTAATTAAAATTTAGAATTAATTAAAATTTAGATTTAATTAAAATTTAGAATTAATTAAAATTAAATTTATTTTTAAATATAAAATGATAGGAGGAGTTTTATCTTTTGTATCTGTATTTATATTAGGATTAGTAATGTATTTTGTTATATCAAATGCTAGAATAAAAGTATCTGAGATGGATACTGATAGAGTACATATTAAAAATATAGTAGAAAATAACCTAACAAAAATGAAAGATGATATTAATTTCAATGAATCAGTATTAGTAGACAAAAATAAAGATTTACAAGATAAAAATAAAAAATTAGAATCTAATTATGAAAAATTAAATAAAGAATTCAATAATTTTAAACAAACTATACAACCTAAAGTTAATGAATTTAGGTTAGGAAAAAAAAATGGACTTTATAGTTATTTGCCAAATTCTAATGGTCATACATATTTAAGACCTGGTAATACAAATAAAGACATTAATATTGGTGACATTAAAGGTAAAAGTAAAACTAATATTGCTAGATTACAATCAAATAATAATGTGCTACATTCCGGTATAAATACATTAACAGCATGGACAAAAAATATATTTGATAGTAGACAAAATGAATTTAAAAATAGTAGACAAAGAGGTTCACTAACAAGTTATTTACCACATTCTAATGGTAATACATATTTAAGACCTGCACAAAAAACTAAAAATACTTATTTAGATAATGCGTCTACAATTAATTTAACATCTGATAATAATATAATTTTATCTTCATCTAATGTAAAATTACATCTTGATAATCCTGATGATTTTAAAATTTGTGATAAAAGAGGAGATAATTGTAAAAATGTAACTTTAAAAGCATAATTTAATATAATAAATATAGTAATAATAACAAATTAATCTTTTTTAATAAATGATTTTAAACAATATTTTTTTATTATTTCTTTAAATTTATTCTTAAAGTCTTCTTCCTCAAATATAAATTTATTTATATTCTTCACAATTAAATTGAAATCATCATAATCTTTAGTATTAACATTAAGATATAATAATAAATATTTATCAGAACCAGTATATATACATTTAATTGAATTAGGTAATATTCCAGTATTTTCCTTTGTTAATATTATTGTATTAATTTTTACTAATTCAGATAATTTTTTTATTTCATAGAATGAATATTTATAATTATTATCAAATATTTGTTCTATCTGACTATATGCATCTACTTCAGAGTCTAAACCTAACTTTAATAAATTAGTTTCAAAATATTTATTCATTTGAAATTCTCTAATAAATTCATCTTTATCTTCATTAAAACTTTCTATTCTTAATTTATTAATTTTATCTTTTAATTTTTTTTCATTTAATCCTTTATTTTTTAATAAAATAGAAGTTTTTACAAAAATATTTAATAAATATTCTGTAGTATTTTTACTATTATCTCTTGTATTTATTTCAAAGAAGGATAAATTATCTGCCCATTTTTTTGGAATTATATTAAATGTATCTGTTAAAAATTTAAATGTTTTATTCTTATCAGTTGCTGATATAGAAATAGGTTCATAATAAATATAATCTTCAATACTATTTTCAATAGTTTTATATGGATTAATTAATTTTAAACTTAATTTAATTAATTTTCCATTTTGTATATCTTCTTGATTTAAAACTATTTCACTAGTTTGAACTTCTAATTTGCTATTATTTTTTTTTAATATATAATTTAAATCTTTTATATAAATATCATATACTATTTCATCAAGTTTATATTCTGCATCTTCAGAAATATCAATACCTAATGAAAGCAAAATTTTTTTGATATTATCAAATTTAATATTATCAGGAAGTGGATTAAATTTATGCTTTAAATACTCAATATTTTCATATTTAGTTGTATCTGCCATTATTTTTTTTACAATATCCTTTAATTTATTATTATAATCTTTTTCTCTTTTTACTATATCATTAATATAAGAATTTAGATCATTTTTATTTTCTATACCTAAGAATATTGTTTCATCTATTTTAAAAGTTATTTGTTCTTTTAATATTTCTTTGTCCTTTTTATTAATATCTAATGGAATTATATTATTATTTAATTTAATAGCAATTATTTTTTGTTTATTTCTAATTAATTCATTATTTTCAGCAGTGGGATAATATTTACTATTTAATTCTTTATTTAATATTTGAAATAAATTATTAATTTTATTTAATTCTAATTTACATTGATAATTAATTAAATCATGAATATATATATATTTTAATTTATTTAAATCTATATCTGTATCTCTTAATATATTGCTTGAGAATATAGTACTGTCTAATGGTATAAATAGATTATTTTGTAATAAATAACCAGATAATTTAAAACTCATATTAATCACTACAAATTTTATTTCCTCTTTTAATTCTTCTAATTGTTTATATAATAAAATTGGATCAATATATTCTTCTAAAGTTGATATATTTGATTTTTCTTTTTGTAAATCTATAATATTTTTAAATTCATTATCTTCAAAATAATCAAAATTATTACTTTCAACCATATCATTACCAATAATTTTTACAATAGGTTCATAAATCCCATTACTTTTTAATACAAAAACAAATTTATTTACAAAGTTTGTTTTATCTTTATAATTTATAAACTTAGAACATAATAATTGTATCTTATTAGATTTTGATGATATTGATTTTAATAATACAATATTGTAACTATTTGGATTTAACCATTTATAATTATTTGCAAATATTTGTAATACTTCTTCATGTGTTTTTATTAAATTTGTTTTTAAATATAATTTAAAATTAGTAAATGAATTATATATCATAAATTCTCTTAAAATTGAATTATTATTATTATTACCATCATTATATTGAAATTTCTCTAATTCTTTTAATTTTTTTTTTAATTTACTTAAATTCATTTTTTCAATATATTTTTCTTGAGTAATAAACCATTTTTTAAAATTATTAAATTGAGTATTATCATAAATTGAAATAGAATCATTTAAATATAATTTTAATGTATTACCATTATTTAATTCAATATAATCTAGTGGACTCATATTATCTTCAATCACTTTATTAAAATCTTCTAAGTCTTTAACTTTATCATTATTCATTAAATAAATTAATGTAGATATTAAATATTGATCATTACTTTCAATCCCTTTTCTAACAAAACAATTTGTAGATTTATTTGCTAAATCATTACAATTTATATTACCTATTATATTTGATAATTTGACAGGTAACATAGCATATCTACCAATAGGTGCTGGTAAAGAAATATCTTTAACAATATATTTTTTAGTTATTTTATCAACTTTTTCTTTTTGTTTAATCTCTTTTATTCCACAACAAGGCATTGATAATTTTTTGGGATGTAAATCTTTAGATAATAAATTTGGATATCTTAAATCTATATCTTCTATTTTACCTGTTTTTGGATCTTTCTTTGTCCAACTATTATGAGTAATTATTATAGGTGGTTCTTTATTAGGACATTTTTTATCATCATATTGCTGTTGTGTCATACTAACTTTACTAGTTGGACACCAAATTTTTGGACATATATAGTAAAAATTTTCTCTTTTTTCAACAGTGCTTCCTATTCCTTTAACAGCTTTTGCATATGAATCTGGATATTTTTCATCAATTATTTTTTTTTCTTCTTCTGTAATAACAATCGGTTGTTTATAAGATTGACATTTTCTAGAATATGTACCATGACCACTTTTAATCCCAAATCCAAATAATTCATTATCAAATTCTTTTAATCTTTTAAGTATTTTTGTATGATATTTTTTTTTATCAGTTGGATTTAATATATCTATTTTTGTTAAGTCTTCCAATAGATCATCATCATTCTTTGATTTATCATCATTATTAATATCATCATCATCATCTTTACTGGTTAATATAGTATTTACTATATCTTTATTAATATTACTAATTAAACTATTTATATTATTATCATCATCTTTATCATTATTTGTTTTATCTTTATCAGTATTTGATTTATCTTTATCAGTATTTGATTTATCTTTATCAGTATTTGATTTATCTTTATCAGTATTTGATTTATCTTTATCATTAGAATTATTATTTGAATTCGCAAATTCATTAAATGACTTAGACGAGTCCAAATTATTATTTTTATCATTATTATCATTACTATTTGAATCTGCAAATTCATTAAATGAATTATTATTTGTTTTTATACTATCTAAATCATCTTGATTTTTTTTATTTTCATTTACTTTTGATTTTAATAATTTATTAAATAACTCATTATTATTTTTTTTAGATGACTTATCTTTAATTACATATTTATTTGAAATAATATTAATTAATAAATGATTTATTTTATCATTAATATTTATATTATTTAATCCATCTGTCAATATTTTTATTTCATTTATATTTAAATTTAAATCAATTGAAACATTACTTGCTTTAGATATAATAAATCTATTATTATTAACAATATTTAAATTAGTGTATTCAATATTATCATCATACATCTTAACTGCTTCATTATTCGATACTTCAAAATCATTTGAAATTTTATCAATTATTTCTTTTTTTTCTAAATCTATATTTTTAATAATCAGATTAATAATTTTATTATTATTATAAAAATTATTGGTTCTTTTATATTTTAATGAAAATAAATTGTTATCTTGATTTTTCTTTTTAATTATTTCAAAAAATGGATAGGAATATTCTAATGATTTTTTAATATCTGTATTACTATTTAATTGTCTATTAAAATTTATATTATTTGATACTAAGAATTCTCTATATTCTATAAATGATAAATCAGATTTATTATTCAATATAGTATCATTAATTTCAATTAATTTAATATTAAATTCATGGTTTATTAATTCAATTAATTTATTAATCTTAGTAAAAGATTTAATAATTTGTTCAAATCTTACATTATCAGTTATTTTAAAATTAAAAATAATATCTATTTGCCCATTTTCAAAAAATAAAAATGTGAAATATTTTGAACTCTCCTTAATTTCATGAAAATAAATTGTAAATACAAGGAATTCAATAGGTCTAATTGTATTTTTATCTTTTGTTATATTATTCAATACATTATTATCTATTTTTTTAAAATTTTCTTTTGTTTTTTTACCAAGACTACCCTTATTAATCTTATATAAATTATTATTTTTTTTATTGTAAGTAATTATTGGATAATCTTCGTCAGTTTTAAATTTATTAAAAATACTCTCTAAATTAAATTTTAAATTAGTATATTTATTATTAACAAGAACTGGATAAATTCTAATATGTAATTTATGTATAAATTCTTCTTTACTATTAATATCTAATATAGTTGAATTATTATAAATATTATTAATAACTTTATCATCATTTTTAATTATTTCTTTAATAGATTCATTAAAATCATCAATATTATCTAATTCGTCTATATTTTCAAAGCTTGGAAAATAAACTTTAATTAATCCATCAAAAATTTCTTCATCTGTTTTATTCTTATTTTTTAGTTTATCTTTAAAATATTGTAAAATATTATTACTATTCGTAAAATTTATTATATTATTATCTATTTTTGATTTTAATATTGATAAATTATCTAATTTATATTCTTTTGGTTTATATTTGCCATCATCTGTTATAAAATTTTTGTCTAAATTATTATTTTTATAAGGATTTGATAATATAAATTCTTGATTATTATTATTATCAAAATATCTAATTTCCAATGGAATATTTATAGTTTTAGTATTATTCTCAAATATATTATATATATCATTTAATGTATAATTTTTATTTTTATTACCATTAAACTCAAGTAATAATATTTTTTTTAATATATTATTAATTTCATCATACTGTAATTTATCTACTTTATTAAAAATATTATTTAATATATCTAAAAATTCATAATTATTAATATCTTTTGTAATCCATGTATATATATGTTCATAATTAATTTTATCAATATACATGGCAATTTTATTTTTTAATGTAAAAATATTATCATCTGTATTTATTGTCTCATATATTATTTTAATATCTTTATTTTTTTTTAGAGTTTTTTTTAATAATTTATAATTACTAAAATGATTCTTTAGTATTTTTATATTTTCATTACTAATTTTGCTATTTCTTAATTGGTCAATTTCTTTTTTATACTGTGTTCCTACAAATAGATACTCATTTTTTTCTTTATTATTTATCCATTCAACTATTTTAAATACAGATGTTTTAAACTGCATATTTAATTAATATTTATATTTAAAAATGTTTAATTAAAATATGTTTTAATTAAATAAAATAATAATAATATAATCTAAGTAATCGTTTCTAACAAATTGTTATTTTTAACTAATCGTTTCTATCTAATATATTTGAAGATATTACAATACCACAATATGGTTGTGGATTTGAACTATAATCTACATAATTATAAATACCATTTTTTTCAGCAATCTGTAATAACCATTTGAAGTTTCCCCAGAATTTCTCTGTATGTCCTACTTCAACTGTTGCTAAATGAGCAAGTTCATGTATTGCTACATAAGTTAAAGTATTAATATCTGTTAAATTACCTGATTTATCACGTGCTCTTAAACAAAATATTATCTTTTTCTTATCAACTGAATATGACGTATATTTGTCATTTTCAGAACTTTCACTAATTATACCTGGTTTATATTTCTTCTTTAATCTTATTGATTTAGGATCATTTTTATATTTAGGATTAGTATTTAATATATTTACTAATTTAGTTAATTTTTGATTAATAGTTGCTAACATATCAGCAACTTGTTGATTTTTCTTTGCACTTTGTACTAAATATTCTCTATTATCAATATTACTTCTAATATATTCAACCTCGACAAATTGTTCTTTTACATAAAATGATGTCATGAATAATACTATTACTACTACCGTAAAATCAAACACATCCATATTTATATAAAAATATATTTAAAATTTAAAATTTTGAAATAAAATTTGTTTAAAAATATATTATACTATAACATATAATGAGTATCATATTCCAAGCAATTGATTGGATTGTTTCTGATAATAAATATGAAATTGAGGATGAAAATACAGAAACTAAATATCTAATTAAAATATTTGGTAGAACTGATACTGGTAAATCTATATCTGTTAATATTACAGATTATACTCCATATTTTTATATCAAGGGTCTTGATAATATTCCAGATAGAGTTCATAATAATATACTTCTTAGATTAAAAGAATATATAAATGATAAATTACCATTTTATCTAAAAGGTAGTTTATTAAATTGTAGTATTATAAGAAAAAAAGATATATGGGGTTTTACAAATAATAAATCATTCAAATTTATTCAATTGATTTTTAAGAATCATCAATCTATGAAAAATGCTATAAAATTATTATCTAAACCTATTGATTTAGCAAATCTAAGAAAAATAAAATTTCAACTTTATGAAAATAATATTGAACCTTATTTAAGATTTATTCATAAACAAAATCTTGAAGTAAGTGGTTGGATTGAAATAAATAATTTTGAAGAATCATACAAAAATGATATTAAATACGGTGATAATTATGATGTATCATGGAGAAATGTAAAACCATATGCAAATAATAATATTGCTCCTTTTAAAATTGCTAGTTTTGATATTGAATGTACTTCATTTGATGGTTCATTCCCGACTGCATCAAAAACTTACAATAAAGTTGCATATAAATTAATGGAATATAATAATGAATTAAAATCTAAAATTCTAACTAAAGATGAAAAATTTGATATAATATACTATTA
>JGI24005J15628_10001586_pt1 | contig 12092 bp, 15 predicted proteins | sample LinPmetageLP40_FD_15628 | JGI IMG/M metagenome (IMG submission 15628)
CCATATTAATCTATTGTTTGGCTGAGCCGCATAGTTGCCATCATCCAAGGCAAGTATATGAGCGCACTTATGTTCGTGCGGTATTTCAGAATGATCTGTATTTACTATATTACTATTTGGGTGGGCCCAGTCAACCGTAAAAAGATAAGAACCTGGGTGCCATTTCTTGTCTTTTCCTATGAATTTACCGTGTTGTCCGTCTAAGATATCGAAAGAAGTAACAGCAGGATAGTAACTGAAACAATTCCAAAGCTCCAACTCGTCAAGTCTAGGCCTAGGAACTTCTTTGACATCAAAACCTCTTTGGATAAAGGCGCTAATCGGTAAACGATAGAAGACAGCACCATTTTCCATAATTGCATGAAAGAGTAAAGCATGCCCTCCCATCGATGCCAAAGCAAATATAATACAGTCTTCGACTTCTCCATGATGGCTTTTAAGGTCATAAAGGTATTCCCTTCTTATCTGTGCATACGTCACAGGTATATTTGCGTTTAGATATGCCATGTAACATAAAGCCTTATTATAAAATTGCTAAAATAATTATAACAACTACAACAGAAATCACTAATTTTTTATGATCTGTCCATAGGTGATTTACTTGATTTAATATATCCATATTTTCTCCTATTTAATGTTACCCCAGTTAGTACCAGATTCGTAGTCTACCTTATTTGGTACTTCTAAATCAACTGCAGATTCCATAATTTCACTTATTTTCATAGCTTCTTTATCATCTTTTATAGAAATATCCAACTCATCATGAACTTGAATATGAGGAACAATACCTTCTTTATGTAGTTCAATCATAGCTTTTTTAGTCATATCCGCCGCAGATCCTTGTATTAATTTATTTAAAGCTTTATATGTAAAAGCTCTCCTGATCCCTGGTCCGTGTTCCTGTATTGCTACTTCATGAGGTAAAGGTTTATGAATACCGAATACTGCTGGTTCCCATAAATGAAATCTACATAATCTACCTAGTAACGTTCTTATTTGTCCACGATTTTGAGCTCTTCGTGATACTGCGTCCATTAACTGTTTAACAAAAGGAACTTTAGAATGATAGCTTGAAAATAATTCTGCAGCTTTATCTTTTGATACACCTAACTCAGCTTGAAGTTTTGCTTTTCCCATACCATAAAATAAACCAAGATTAATAGTCTTCGCTTGTTTTCTTGGTATGTCAGCCATATCGGCTACAATTTTATGAAAATCTGCTTGTCCTTCATTATAAGATTCAAGAACATCATATACACCAGGTAAATTTTGTAATGAGGCATAGTGAACTACTAATCTTGGTTCTTGTTGAGAGTAATCAAAGCAACCCCACTTATGATCTTCTTCAGGAATAAAAAGAGATCTTATCATTGGTCCGAGATCCTTGTTCCGTGCAGGAATTTGCTGAAGGTTGGGATTAGAGTAACTAAATCTTCCAGTAACAGTACCCCCTTGATCAGATCTTAATTGATTAATATCAGCGTGTATTCTTCCATGGTGTTCGTGTTTTAAAATAGTATCAATGAACGTGGTATGTGCTTTATTAATTTCTCTAGCTTGAGCAATTTTTTTTACTAAAGGATGTTGATGGTTTTGTAAAAAATTTTTAGTAAAAGAAGGTGCTTGTGTTTTTTCTGTTCTATCATAAGGTAGATTTAATTTGTCAAAGACTTTAGCAATAGAGGAAGCTGCCCATATTTGAGGTTCTATGTTTGTTTCTTTTTTAATTTCTAATAATAATTGTTGCTCTTTTGTTGCTAGTTGTTTCTTGGTTTGGTTCGCTTTTTCAACTTCTACACGAACTCCCTTAAAACGCATATCAACTAGACAAGGAAATAAATCTGTTTCTAAATTAAAAATAGATTCTATATCTTGATTTATAATTTCTTGTTTTAACTTTTGCCAAAGATCATAGGTAACTCTTGCATCTTTTTCAGCATAACTACCAACATATAGTGCTGGTAATCTCCACATATCTGCTTTAGGATCAATGCCCCATTCTTTTGCAGCATTATAAAGTGCGCTTTCATCTTTTCCATAACCTAAATATTCTTTACCCACACTGTTTAAGTCATAACGCATTCTATTTTCATCAACCAATGATGTAGCAATCATTGTGTCAACAATAAGACCATTAATTTCCATATCCATTGAACGAATCCAACACACATCATACATAGCGTTGTGAAATATTTTAGTAGCATTGTTTTTTAAAAGATCTCTGAACCACTCTAATACTTTAATAGGTTCCATATTACCTCCTCCTTCGTGATCAAAAGGGAAGTATCTACAATAATCATGTGTAGCAACAGATATACCAACAATTTTACCTTGTTTTATAACAGATCCAGATCCTCTAGATTTTAGATTAGGATCACATGTTTCTAAATCAATAGCTATCTCATTGTATTTGTTTAAATTTGGAAACTCAGTAGGCTTGACCCATTCTTTTTGAGCCTCAAATTTAGGAGTAATCATTTATTATCTTTCCATTTTTTATAACCATCAACCCAGTCTTTGCCTGAAGTCTCTGGTGGTTTAATCATTCCCCAAGAATTTTTGGGAGGGTAAGTTCTTTCTGCTTCTTCTTTAGTAATACCTGCGTTTCGGTATTCCTCTTCTTCTGTCATAGGTATTAACGGATAGTCTCTTTCTATTATCATATCAATATAATGTTTAGCTTTCTCTAAATCTTCTTTTCCATTTTTATCTTTATGTCTGCAGATGTACTTGATAGCATTACCTTCTGCGAAAAGCAAATTGTTCTTATTTATAAACTCACTTGGTTGAATTTTCATCTTCTTGTAGTGGGATCCACCTATTTGTTTATTATAAGCACTCATAAAACATACCAAACGTTAATAGCGAAACAACATGCCCAAACAACTACAATTGTTTTCCACCAATGTTTTTTTACCGTCTTCATATTCTGTACTCCTTTCTTCTGTCTTTACCTCGAATTAGGAATAAATTTTGTTTTGCTCTTGTTACTGCTACATACCAAACTCGATTTTCTTCGTCTTGTTTAGATGTTGATTTTTTAGATGCTTTTAAAGTGTTAGATGTTTGATCTTGTAGTAAAGCAATATTGTCTGCCTCCCCACCTTTTGCTCCATGAATTGTAGATAATTTTACTCTAGGAGGTAGTCTTAAATCTTCTCCATTAATTCTCATTGAACGTATGTAAGCTATAAGTTGTGGAGAAACTGTTTCAAAAACATCATACCAAGGTCCTTTATTTTTTAAACCCACTTCTTGTAAAGTAAATTCTTTATCTAGTTTTTCTTTAAATTCTTTGTTCATTCTTTCAAAAATACGTGTAATTTCTATAGTGTTTAATTTTTCGCCTTTTCTCCATTTTTCCCAGTTTAAAATATCTTTGTATAGACCTTCGCTGATGCTTTTACCACTTTTATTTTCAAAGTAAATTCCTTTTCTTTTTAAGATAGGAATTACCTTTTTTATAAGTTCATTAGTTCTACCTAAAACAAGCCAACTCCCTTTAGACATATCTAATTGATTAATAGAAAAAACTGTATTAATTGAGCCTAATTCATCTCTAGGTTTGTAGGTCTTGTCTATTCGATCATTAATTTTAGATATAATTTTCAATGCAATTTCTTGTACTTCTTTGGGTATTCTATTAGATTTTGTTAGAGGTATTTCTTTAGCATCAAAATTGATGAAAGATTGAACATCTGCTCCAGCCCAACCAAAAATAGCTTGATCATCATCTCCTGCTATATAGACATCATCAGAATTTTCCTGAAGTTTTTTTACCATATTCCATTGTATAAGAGATAAGTCTTGAGCCTCATCTATAAAGATAACATCAAACTTAGGACAGTGATCACAATTAATAAATTTTTGAATCATGTCGGTAAAGTCAATTAAGTTATAGGTTTTCTTATAAGACGCTATTTCTTTAGAAATAATATCAACTTTAAATCTTTCTATTTTTCCTAAGTGTTCATTTAAATCAAGTTGATCTAAAGAACTTATCTGTTTTACTTGTGCTAAACTTATAATATTTAAGTATTCACTATTAGAAGTAAAAATTCCATTATATTCATTTATCTCGTAACTTGCATATTTGATTCTAACTCCAATACTTTCTCCGACAGAACGATAGTGTTCTTCTTGCATAACATCTTCTTCCTTTAATCCTAGATAGTTAAAAGCAAAAGAATGTAATGTTTGAAAATATTTTAAGTCTTTCTTTTTTAAATGTGTAAATTCTTCTAAAAAACGATCTCTTGCCTCACGTGCTGCCTTACGAGTAAATGCAAAATAACCAATACGATTAAGTGGTGTTCCATTTTTAACATACTCTTTTACCTTATTTAGTAAATAATGTGTTTTACCAGTACCAGGAGGACCAATTACTTTATAGTTCACTAAAAGTGGTCTCCTTTTCTTTCAACTGGTTTATATTCTATTTGATCAACATGGAGTTGTTTCAACCTAACAACTCTTTCTGTTTGAGAGTTTTCTATGTGGTAAGAAAAATTAAATAAAGCACCAAATTCTTTCTGCATTATATAACTTGTTTCCTCTTCAGAAATCTTCCAACGGTTTCCTAATGAATCATAAAAAGGTTGGAATTTAAAGTAATGAAAACCTTTGTCTGTATAACAAGAACCACTTCTAATTTGAATACGTTTTTTTGCTTGAGAACTATTAATACAAAATTCATATAAATGATTATACAATTTATCAGCATCTGATGTTCCTGCTGCGGGTTTAACTTCATTGGCCACAGCTCTCATAGCATTTATCTTCGCAACAAAATCATTAAATTTTAATCTTTCAGGGTAGAAACCAGCTACTTCCCAACAGAGCGCTGCAAACTGCTCTTGTTTACATAAAATATTTTTATCTCTAACTACAGCAGGTTTTAATTGTCCATCCTGCGCTTCAATATTAAAATGAAATCTACGAGGATTTCCTAGAATAATTTCAAAATCTGTTATCATTGGAAAAGCAACATTAGAATCTGACTTAATACCAAAAGTTTTAGTTGCACATAATGTTCTCTGACATACAGAAGCAATAGGTTCTTCATGACAAGTATGACTTGCTGTTTCTTTTTTCCAAGCTTTTAATTTAACTTGCAATTTTTGTAGACTAAATGGTTGAGAAAAATACTTTGTATTTGCTTCCATTACTTTATCTTCCCAAGCTTCTTTGTATTTCTTTTTAGCAAAAACCATATAGTTATATAAAAAACGATCTCTACCATCTTCTAGTTTAGATTTAGATAAACAACCTAAACAAGGAGGACCATCATTAAATTCTGGGTCTGCTCCAAATAAAATTTTTTTTCTTGATTCTTCAACTAATTTTTCTAGTGTAGAGCCATCTATTTTAGAATTATTAACTAAAGTAATAAATTGTTCTAAAGATAGTTTAGAATTGTTCTTATCTACAGCATACCGATTAGTTTTTGTATGATCAAAATACGGTAAATTAATAAAATTACCAGGTGAATATTTATCTTCAATTTTTTCAAGTTTAGATTGTTTAGGAAAAACTTCCGTTTTAGGATCTAATTTTAAAGGCAATAAAAAAGACTGTAAAGCTTCTCTTAGATCTGCAGCATAAATAGGTTCCTTTAAAAAAACATAGCAATGTAGTCCTCCACTTTTTGATAAACATGGAACAAGAGGAAGTTTGTATTGCTCAAAGTAAGCTAAATAAGTTTCAATTTTAAAATCACTATAGTTTTTTGGGTCAATATCTATGCAGCCAAATGATGCTTTCTTATCAATTCTACAAGGTTGTATTCCAATAGAAATTTTTCCTTCTAAATGTGATTCGTAGTCTTGTGGAGTAATAGTTCTTCCTGCCCACTCATACCTAGGCTTAACTTTATTTCTTTCTGTGTCAACTTCAACATTAGACATATCGGCTTTACCAAAATCTAAATTGAAACCACTAAATATTTTTATATAATCATTCATTGTTTTTACCTAGGCGGTTTAAGTCTCCCGCTACCGCCTAGTTCTTTACGTACGCTAAAGAATATTAGAAATTAGAAGATTCAGTTTTTTTAATTTCAGAATCATGTTTAGCAACAATATCTCCCTTACCAACACTTTCAGCAAAAGTTTTTGCTTGTTGATAAAGTGGAGTATCTTCGACTTGACTAACCTTGCTAACTTCCCAACCAAACCAAGTTCCTTTATCATTCGACTGCTGAACAGTTCTTAAACGATAAATGTGGCTAAAAGATGAAGGAGTAAAGAGACCATTTTTACCTTTAAGTCTAACTCCAGCCATCATTGAATTCCACTTTCTACTTGTTTTAAGTTGAGTTGATTTCATATTGATCAATGCTGTACATGGTGCATCTCCCAATATAATTACAAAGTGACTAGCTGTTTTCTCAATATAATTACCGTTGGGTAATCTATCTTTGAAATCAGAACCCCTAGATGTTTTACTAAGAATGTCACTTGATGATGGATATATATTTACTGGTGCACCAGATCCCTCACCGATATTTTGCCATTCTACATATTCTAATTTGTAGTGACACGGTAAGACCTGAATGCCTTTTTCTCCATCATAGAGCTCATTAGAAACAGAATTATATATCATTCCAGGCTCTGCACCTTGAACGTATTTTCCGTCTCTTTTATTAACCTCAGGAGATAGTTGTCCTAAGATTTTAAGAAAAGGTAAGGCTAAATCTTCTTGAGTAAGTTTGCCCAATCCTTTTCCTGCATCATCCTCAAACACACTCATCTGAGGAAGATTGCTTTTCTTTGTTTCCATTTCTTGTTTCATTTTTCTTATTTCCTTTTTATTGTGGTACGGCTTCCTGCGTACACGTTAAATAAGTCAGAGGGTATTTCTCGTCCAGATTCAATACGCTCTCTGACCAATGCTTTTAGGGTCATGGGTTCAACCTTTAGTTTCTGGACAGGTTGAAACCCTTGTCCCTGTGCAAGGTTCGCATAAGTGCTAGCCTTGTTATCTTCGTTACGACCAAAAGAAACAGTAACCTCATTTTTAATAAGATCACCTAGGCCATTGTCTCGAAGCCATTTAAATGCTTCTTCTTTCCTTGCTACAGGAATAGAAGCACCGTAGACGGGTTTTACTTCCACAGCAGAACCGTCTGCTAATTTTATTGAAGATAAAGACATTTCTATCATCATCGTAGGAATAATTTCCTCTGATAACATAGCAGCACTTTTCTTTTTATTTTTTAGTGCATCTTCATCTTGTTTAATTTCGTTTTCCAACGATTGCAATTTTAAAACTTGATCTGAAAGTTTTTTTACATCTCCAGTTTTATCAATTGATTGAGTTTGATCATTTTCAAACATGTCATTTAATTTACTCATATTTTTACTCCTTCCTCAAAAGGGCATTTGTTTTCAATACTTCTGAACATTCCAATTCCACAAGGAATAGAACTTTTTCTAGGTTCAGGTTTTTTTCCTTCAAGTCCTATATCACAAACAGGACATACTCCTCTTGTTGATAAATTACCCGAAGCTCCTGCTACACGATCAACCATTTTCCAAGACTTAGATCTAATATTTTTAACTACAAATTTTAGACCCTCTATAATAGATTGTGGTGATTCTTTTGATTTTGAAGCGGTAATGATTGCTTGCTTGTAACATAGATAAGCTTTAGATTCATCTTTCATATCTTTGATTTGTTTTTCTAATAACTTTATTTGTTTATCCATTTATTTTTCCTTTCTATAGTGTTTCATTATTTGAAACATAAAATAATTTTGTGGCAATTTTAAGGCACTTTTTAATATTTATTCATTTATTTTTCCTTTCTCATATAAATTAATTTGTATTGGGTAATACATTCTTTCTTGTCTATCCCACTTTAATAAATTATATTTTCCATGAGTTATGTCAGATACTACTGAACACGCTACTCCAATAATGGCTGGATCGCCTGTAAGTAGTAAATAATCTTCAGAGGTATAATCTCTTAATAATCTTCTTAGTTCAAAAATGATAGGTCCAGGGCTAAAAATCATTTGAGAATCTTCTCTCAAAAGAACTTTAATTTTACCAAACTTTTGAGCTCCCATAATATTAATTTTAGGTCGCCCTTCTTTAGTACCTGGAATTTCCTGAATAACATATACTGTTTTTTCAGTTTCAGATTTTAATGTTTTATAATCTAAGTTTGACATATCTTTCTGTTTGACAAGTAATACGATTTAATATATGAAATGTCAATTAGAAAGAAGTATGAATTATAAGTTTAAAACTAAGCCCTATAAGCATCAGCTTACTGCTTTAGAAAAATCATGGAATAAAGAAGCCTTTGCTTACTTTATGGAAATGGGTACAGGTAAATCAAAAGTCCTTATTGATAATGTTTCTATGTTGTATGACAATGGAAAAATTAATGGTGCTTTAATTGTAGCCCCTAAAGGAGTTATAGGAACTTGGTATAACCAAGAAATACCCACACATTTAGTTAATCACATAAAAAATAAAACAGTATTGTGGCAAGCTAATATAAATCAAAAACAACAAAACAATCTTAATACTTTATTTGAAACAGGAAATGATCTTCACATTCTTATTATGAATGTTGAAGCTTTCTCTACTAAAAAAGGAGTAGACTTTGCTTTTAAATTTTTAAATTCTCATAATACTTTAATGGCTATTGATGAAAGCACAACTATTAAAACACCTTCTGCTAAAAGAACTAAAAATATTATTACTTTAGCTAAACACGCAAAATATAGAAGAATTCTTACAGGATCTCCTGTAACTAAATCACCCTTAGATTTATACAAACAATGCGAGTTCCTTGATCCGTGGTTCTTAGGCCATGATTCGTTTTACTCATTCCGTTCACGATATGCTATTATGAAGTCAGCTAACTTTGGAGGTAAATCCGTGCAGCTTGTTGTAGGCTATCGAAACCTTGAAGAGTTGTCCCAAAAACTTAAACCTTTTTCTGATCGTGTTCTTAAAGATGATTGTTTAGATTTACCACCTAAAACATTTATGAAACGTATTGTTCAATTAACGGCTGAACAACAAAAACTCTATAATCAAATGAAACAATTAGCTCTTGCTGAAATGAATGGTAAAATAACAACAACCGCTACAGCTTTGACACAACTTATGCGTTTGCACCAAATAACGTGCGGACATTTTAAAGCAGATGATGATTCAGTTCAAGAAATAAAAAACAATAGATTATCTGAACTTATGGATGTATTAGAAGAAATAGAAGGTAAGGTTGTTATATGGGCTCATTATCAACATGACATTAAAAAAATTGTAGCAGAACTTACTAAAAAATATAGTGATAAAGGAGAAAAGGTTGTTACTTATTATGGTCTTACTCCTCAAGAAGATAGACAAAATAATATTAAAAATTTTCAAGACCCTAAAAGTAACGTTCGATTTCTTGTAGGTACTCCTCAAACAGGTGGATATGGAATTACTTTAACTGCAGCTTCGAACATGGTTTATTATTCTAATGGTTATGATTTATTACTACGTCAACAATCAGAAGCTAGAATTGATCGTATTGGTCAGAAAAACCCAATGACTTATATTGATATCCTTGCAGAAAATACTGTTGATGAAAAAATAGTTAAAGCTCTACGTAAAAAAGTAAATATCGCATCTAAAATTATGGGTGAAGAATTAAAAGACTGGATTTAAAAAAGGGGGCTTTCGCCCCCTTCTTATTATTTTACTATTATTGTTTTTGGTTTTTTGCCTTCAGGAACTATCTTCATTAGATAAACTTTAAGTAACCCATCCTTTAACTCAGCACCTTCGATTTTAATATCGTCAGCGAGTGTAAAAGATTTTGAAAAATATCGTTTTGCGATACCTTTATGGATCACTCCTTTTTTATCTTCTGCTTTTGCTTCCTTGATAGACTTAATGTTTAAGACACCTTCTGCGTATTCCACAGAAATATCCTTCTTACTGTAACCTGCCAACGCAACTTCAATGTTGTAAGTATACGTTCCAGTCTTAACAATATTGTAAGGTGGATAATTTGCCGTTGGTAAACGAAAGTCATCGTCAAACATTCTTTCGAAATGATCGAAGATACTATCGAATCCTACCGATACGGGTCTTAATTGATTAAATATGGATAATGCTCTATTCGTCATGTTAACCTCCTTGTTTAGACAGTTAATAAAGTGGGCCTTTCCAAAGCACCCACGACTAATATAGGTTATTTTAAGTAAATTGCAAGTATTAAATTATTCTTTTTCTTTTATTTCTTCGTTAGCTTTATCTAAATCGTTTGTGGTGTATTCTAATTTCTGTAATGCTCTTTTTACAGCGGCATCTTTTGCTTTGCAAGCATCGGTCAGTTCATTAACCTGCTCTTTAAGAACACGTACTTGTTCTTTATACTCTGCTATAATTTCTTGGTAATCAGCTGTTGCCATTATTTACCCCCTAAAACTTTAAGTATTTTTTTTCTCCCTTGATAGATCTCTGTTTTAGCCGTTATTTTTTTACAACTAAACTTAACTGAATCAGGATTAATTTCTCTCATGGCAACCCTCTTACTTTTTAAGCAGTTTGACATAGATTCTTTGTAAGTATGTTCAATCATATTACCATTTAAAAACATTAGTAAAGCTACTACTACTTCAGTCATTAGTGATTTCCATTTCCATTAGCTCTTACTTTATCTTTTAAATTTTCTATATCTTTCAAAGCTTTTTCTAATTGTTTAGTTACAAATTCTATATTAATTTTATTGTGCATCATATCTTCAATTCTTTTTTCTATTTTTTCAACTGTTTTATATAAATCTTCTATTAACATAAACTGTTCTTGGTCCGTAGGCAATTGCTCGGATTTCTTGAGCAAGTCTGCTTGGAACAATTCTCTTGATGTTTCTAAACTTGTTAGTCTAGCTGTCACTTCTGTATAAGCAAACACCCCCATAGCAACAGCAACAACTATACCAATCATATTTTTAATTGGCATACTTACAGAGGTTCTATCTGATACTTTCATAATAAAAATTCTAATAATTGTAAGACCACAGCCCCCACCGTAGCCAAAAGAACCCAATAGATTTTATCTATCTTGCCACCCAATTTGTCAATATCTTCATGCATATGTGATAAATGATTTGTTTTGATATTAGAAATATCTTTTTTTAAACCAGTGACGTGTCCTTGTAAACTAAGTATGTGTTCTCTTGTTGTTTTAGGTATCATTAAGCTAATCCTCTTTCCCTTAGTCTCATAGCTTGTTCATCAGGTCTTAGCAAGGCTGTTTCTGTTCTTGTTAGTCCTGTTGGCAAAATAGGTTGTCCTGTTTTACTTACTCCTAAATTAAATTGTTGATTAAAATTTTGTGCCATTTGTGGATTACCTTGTGCCATTTGTGGATTACCCTGCATCATTGTTTGTTGAGTGTTTTGTTGTGAAAGACTTGCTATTCCACCAATTGCCATTCCTCTAGCTTCTCTTGTTCCTGGAGTTAATAACTCATCAATATAATTACTAAGTTCTCCCATAGGAGTACCTAGTTCATAGCCTCTTAAATCTCTTCGAACGTCTTTAAAAATATCCTCTACTGTATCAAATTGATCTTCTAATTTTATTGCAGCTTCTGGATCCTCTAATTCTAAACGTTTAACTAAAGATTTAATTCTCTCCTTACTGTAAGTAGGAGCTTTAAAAGTTCCTCTAAATAATAAATTAGTTTCTGAATCAGTTAATCGTTGTTTAAATATTTTTTTAAGTTCATAATCATCAAGACCCATAGCTTCTGCATCTTTTATTAATTGATACATTCTGTTTTGAGAATCAAAACTTTCAGTAATATAGTTTTTGTAAGCACCAAGTTTTTGTTCAGTTGAAGTAGCAGCTGAATAAGCCTGTCTAGAAAAAGAGCTTCCAATACTTTGTTTATCTCTACTATATGAAGATAGAATAAAAGGCATACTTGATAAAGGTTTAGTTTCTTCCACACGAACTCCAGACATTAAAGCCAATAACTCTGTTTTACTATCTCTTGCTGTACCTGCATCAGTAAATTTACCTGTTGCTCCCTCCCATATTCTTTGAACAGAATTAAATGCACCTGGAGTTAAAC
>JGI24005J15628_10001587_pt1 | contig 12086 bp, 11 predicted proteins | sample LinPmetageLP40_FD_15628 | JGI IMG/M metagenome (IMG submission 15628)
AACGTAGTATAATGAGAACGGTACAAGTTTACATAGAGGGGCAACGCTTAGACCTATTCGAAGACGAACAGATAAACGTAACAAGCACACAACAAAACGTGCAAGACATAAGTAAAGTATTTACCGACTTTAGCCAAAGCTTTTCGGTGGCTGCGACTCCTAATAACAATGAAATATTTCACCACTTCTATGAAAACGACATAGGAGACTTTAACGATGTAAACACGTTATTTGATTTTAACATACGCAGAAACGCAAACATAGAAATAGACTACACACCTTTCAGAACAGGAAAGATGAGTCTTGAAAAAGCAGAAGTAAAAAACAATAAAGCGTATAGCTATCAAATTACTTTCTATGGTGAATTAGTAAGCTTAAAAGACAAATTCGGAAACGATAAACTTGTAGACTTAACTTTACTTAACTTGTTTAAACACGATTATACTGCAGCAGAAATACTTGACAGAATAACGGATGGATCAACAGATTATGCAGTAAGATACCCTTTAATAGTAGACAGAAATTTAACCTATGGCGACACAGGAAGCACAGACATAAATCCAAGTACAGGAACAGGTGCAATACACTTTGACGAATTATTTCCGGCTATTAAGTTGTCTACTATATTTGGTTCTATTGCTTTAAATTATCAACTTAACTTTCAAGGAACTTTTTTAAGCAGTAAACAATTTACAAATTTATTTCTTCATTGTCAAAATGCAGATTCTTTTGTTTTTCAAACCCCTCCAACCTTAGCTAATTTAGAAAGTCCTTTTACTTTTGGTAATAACAACAACACAAGTTTAGTAGCAACAGATTTTTTTAATATTGCAACAGATACTTTAACAATAAGCCAATTTAATATACAAGCATCTTTTCCGAACCCCCCATCTGCAACAGGTAATTTTACTAATGCAAAAAACAATATTACTTTATCAATTGCCAATATTTCAGATGCAAGTTTAATTTATTATATTGATATTTATTTAGACGGTCAACTTGTTCAGACTATAGAAAGAACAGGTAATGGTTCATTGTTAGCAGCAGATTTTGCAAATAATATAAACACACCCCGAAACTATCAATTTTTTGTAAGGTCTACAGGCGCAATAAGTCTTAATTTATTTGTAAGATATTCACAACAAGTAAGTTTTGTTAATTTAAGTGCATCCCCAATTATTTCAGAAACCTTATTTAATCGTTTTCAAACAGAAGCAAGTTATGTAATTACTGCACAGATTAGCGTAGTAAACTATTTACCGGATATGACCGTTGAATCTTTTTTTAGCGGTATTCTAAAGCAGTTTAATTTAACTTGCTACCCTATAGCTTCTGATACATACCAAATAGAACCGTTAAGTGATTGGTATGCTAAAGGCGCAGTTGTAGATATAACACAATACACCGACATAGAAAGCATAAACATAGACAGGGTAAAGCTTTACGAAAATGTAGAATTTAAATACCAAGAAAGCGAAAGTGGAACAAATACAATATTTAGAAACCTAACAAGTAGAGGGTACGGTAGCACTTCAGAAAGATTTGACTATGATGGTGGCGACTTTAAAGTAGAACTGCCATTTGAAAATATGATGATGCAGAAATTTGTAGGCACTAATCTACAGATAGGCGAAACCATAAACACGGATGGCAATAAGTACACACCGAAGCCAATGGTCTTGTATATGTATGACCAACTTGCCGCAGCTTATAGCTTTAATACAGGATCGCATACTGAACAAAGTCAGTATATGCCTTTTGGTCAAGACTTAATAGATACAAACGTAAACTTTACGCTAAACTTCAATGCAGATATAAGTACGTTGTTAGATGCGATTGTACCAAATACTTTGTTTAGTGTTTATTATTCTCCTTATATAAGCAACCTGTATAATCTAAAGAATAGAGAAACCACCGTAAAGACGAACCTACCTATAAGCTTACTTACAAGCTTAGAACTAAATGACAGACTTATAATTAGAGACAAAAGATTTATTATAAATTCTATGTCCAGCAACCTTACTACAGGCGAAGTAAACTTTACTTTATTAAACGACTTTAGCGATGTAATTAGTCAAGGTGGCGCAGAACCTATAGAACCTTTGCAACCTTCAGATGGCGCACAATGTTTAGACGTTAGAATACTGTTTCCAAATGGTGCAGTAAGTGCAGCTATTACGACAACAGATGCAGGTGTAACAATAACACCAAGCACACTCACAACAGATGGCACAGTAAACGTATGCATACCTGCAAACACAGATACAATAGGATTGATCGTAACTGAAGACGATGCGAACTATATAAACACGGAGAACTTTTTACGTTTAAGAACAGAAGAAGGCAACGTAGCTATATATACTTTGACAGTTACCTATACTTACGCAGATGGCACAACAGTAGCAAACCAAATACTTATACAACAACAACCGTAATGCTAAAGAACATAATAGACTTATTACAAATAGACGACTTCATAGACGAAAGCTATAACATACAAGTAGCAAAAGGACTCTATGCAATGCCGAAAAGTTTTAAAGAAGGATGGAAGCAAAAGAAACGAGAAACAGTAATTAAAAAACGAGTAGCAAAAATTCTTAAGTAATGGCAGAAAAAAGAACTATAGACATAGACATCAAAAACAATGCTAACGAAGCGGCAAAGGATTTTGATAATTTAAGCAAAGCAACAAAGGTAGCAAACGATTCTTTAGAGGGTTTAAATAAAACCTTTGAAGAAGCAAACGGTGACATTCAACCGCTTACAGCAAGGATGGGTGAAGCAGAGGATCGTCTTTACGAATTAGCAGCAGCAGGTGACACGGCAAGTAAAGAATATCAAGGTCTTTTAAATAAAGTAGGAGAATACAGAAAGGTTCAAATAGAAACCGACTTAGCAGTAGATGGCGCAGCAACTACATTAGGGCAAAAATTAGGTAGTGCGTTAAATGGCGCTACAAGCGGCTTTGCAGCTACGCAAGGAGCAATGGCTTTATTTGGAAACGAAAGTGATGCGTTGGAAGAATCTCTTTTAAAAGTACAAAGTGCTTTAGCTATTCAACAAGGTGTTCAGGGTTTAAGTGACTCTTATAGAGAATTAGGTGGAAAAACAGGGATAGCAGCTAAAGCACAAGCAGCGTTTAATTTTGCAATGAATTTAAATCCTATTATTTTAATTGTTTCTGCAGTTGTTGCGGTGGTTGTTGCTCTTGGCACGTTTACAGATGTTCTTGATGGGGCAATACAAATGTTTAAAGATTTTACAGATTTTATTGGAATCACAAACTTTGAAGAAAATAAACTTGATGCTGAAAGAAGAAAAAGAGCAGAAGACGAAATTGAACGAATAAAAGAAGAACGCAAAGCAAGAGAAATATCTTTTAATAAAAGGCAGTCCCAATTTGATCGCGAAATAGCAATGCTTGAAGCAGAGGGTAAAAGCAGTTTTAATTTAAGGCAACAAAAAATTGAAGACAGTATTGCAATACAAAAAGAAAAAATAAAAGAACTTAATCTACAACTTCAAGCGCGTAAATTTATTACTGATGCTTTAGGCGACAGTGCATTAGCCAATGCATTAACTGAAGAAACTTTAAAGCTTCAAGAGGAATTGCTTACTTTAAATGAAGATGTTTTAAATAGCGAAAATCAATTAGCTATTAATACGCTAAACAACAATAAGAAAAAAACGGATAGCTATAAAGAACATTTAAACGAGAAAAAAAGAGCAGATGAAAAGTATGAAGCAGATGCCCAAAAAGCTTTAGAAGACGAAATAAACGAAGAAATTGCATTACAACAAAAGCTTGATGAAATACAAAGAGAAAACGAAGACAGGTTCAGAACCGAACAAGAAAACGAAGTCTTATTAGTAGAAGAAAAGTACGACATATTACAAGCTATGGCTCAGGGCAATGCTGAAGCATTAGAAGAAATTGAAATTGCACGACTAAATGAACTTAACGACGTAAAGCAAAAATTTGCAGAGGAAGAAGTAAAAATTGAAACAGATAAAAATAAAAAAGTTGAAGACCTTGATGTATTAACTAATAGAAAGAAATTAGAACTTGCAAGTGCTTCATTTACTGCTATTGCAGATTTAGTAGGTAGTTTTAATACGCAAAACGCAAAAGATGCGGAAAAGCAATTTAAAATACAAAAAGCTTTTAACTTGGCGGCAGCAGTAACAAATACGGCTTTAGCAGTAACAGGCGCTTTAACGGCAGGTGGTAACCCTATTAAATTAGCAACAGGCGCTCAGTTTGTAGAAGCAGGAATTGCGGCGGCGGTTGGTGCTGCAAACATAGTTAAGATTGCTTCAAGTCAATTTGGTCAAGGTGATAGTGGTGGAGATACAGGAAATATTTCTGTACCAACAGTACAAGCACCTAATTTTAACGTAGTGGGTGATAGTGGTGTAAACCAATTAGCAAGTTTACAACAACAACCAACACAAGCATTTGTAGTTAGTGGCGAAGTTACAACTGCACAAGCATTAGATAGAAACAGAGTACAAAATGCAACACTTTAACCAAATAAAAGTTATATAGTTATGAGAATTGTAGAACTTGTAATAGACGAAACAGACGAACAAAGCGGTATAGAAGCTATTTCGGTAGTTTCACAACCGGCAATTGAAGAATCGTTCATTGCTTTAAATAAACACGAAGTCTTACTTAAAGAAGTAGATAGCGAAAAGCGTATTCTTATGGGTGCAGCTTTAGTACCTAACAAACAAATTTACAGACGTAACGACAAAACAGACGAAGAATACTATATATATTTTTCAGAAGCGACAGTTAGAAAGGCAAGTGAACTATTCTTTAAAAAGTCTAATCACCAAAACGCAACTTTAGAGCATTCAGAAAATGTACAAGGAACTACAATAGTAGAATCTTGGATAGTAGAAAATAGTAAGCAAGATAAGTCAGCTATTTACGGAATGGATATGCCTGTAGGAACTTGGATGGTTTCAATGAAAATAGACAACGACGATATCTACGACAAAGCAAAGAAAGGAGAAATAAAAGGTTTCAGTATAGAAGGATATTTTGCAGACAAGTACGACTTAAACACGGAGACTTTAGAAGACTTAGAAGAAAGGTTTACAGTAGAAGAACTTAAAGAACTTCTAAGCAAACAAGAATTAGAATCTTATAGCGACTACCCGGATAGCGTAAAGAACAACGCTAAAAGAGGCATAGAACTTAATGAAGCAGTAAACAACAAATGCGCAACACAAGTTGGTAAGGTTCGGGCGCAACAGTTAGCTAACGGTGAACCTGTAAGCGAAAAGACAATAAAGCGAATGTTTTTGTATTTAAGTAGGGCAGAAGTTTACTACGATCAAGGCGACAAAGAAAGTTGTGGATATATTTCTTACTTATTGTGGGGTGGCAAATCTGCAAAGACTTGGGCAGAATCTAAGCTAAAGCAAATCGAACGTCAAGACTTAGCAAGTATGCTTATAGACGAAGACTTTGCAATCATAGACGACAGACTTGCATACGCAACAGAAGACAAAGCTAAAGAGATGGCTAAAGACTTAGGTGTTGAAGGTATACACGAACACGAATACGAAGGCAAGACTTGGTTTATGGTAGGCGAAATGCACACGGTTAATATGTACGACAAATGCCCTACAGGTTATAAAAAGGTAAAAGGTAAGTGCGTAAGAAAATAAAACAAAGAAAATGCAACAAGGTATTTTAGGAGGCAATCGTGCGTGTTTATGCGAAGATGGAACTTACGATGTTAAGTGCTGCGATGGTTCTATATGGGCGCAAGGCATAGGCAACGTAACTAAAGAAGACACAACAGGTGCTTACAAGTACAAAGCAAAGCATTGTGAACACAACCACGAAATAAATCTACATATACACGAATCGGAATTAACAATAGGCAACGTATACTTTATTACGTTTACAAACCATCACCACAACGGTTGTTATACTATCTTATCAACAGAAACTAAAGATGGAAACCACGCTAAGACAGTCAACTTATATGCAGACTGCACGGCTTGTATAGCAGCGAATTAAAACGAAAATGCAACAGATAAATAAAATTAAAGTTATATATATATGAATCCACAATTAAACAAAGTATTTAGCAAACTTGCTAAAGCAGACAAGAAGACAGAATTAGCTTCACAGAAAGTAGAACTTGGACTTATCGACGATTTAGACAAAGCGTTAGATCAAGGAGTGGATATAATAAACGATTTAAAAAAGGACAACAATCGTATTTTAGATATGGAAAAGTCTATTGATGGCTATTTAAAAGCAAAATCAAAGCTTGAAGCAAACAAAGAAAAGTCACGCGATAAATTTATAGACCTTGAAAATAAATTAAGTAACGCAAAGCAAAAGCTAAAAGAGGATACTGATATATTAATTTCAAACGAAAACGCAGTTGATAAGAGGCAAAAAGAAATTGAAAAATCTGAAAAAAGCAAAGCTTCAAAAGTTAAAAAAGCGCAAAACCTTTTAAATATATTTGACAAAAATTTACAAAAAGCAGAAGCAGCAGCAAAAGATTTAGGTTTAAAATTGCCTATTTCTAAATACAAAAAAATGCAAGACAATTTAAGAAAAAATCTATAAACACGAATAAACAAAAAAATGAAAGACAACAATATTTTAAACAAAGTAAGAGAACTTTTAGGAATGGAAGTTAAGTTAGCAGAACGTCGCTTAGAAGACGGACAAACAAGAATCGAAGCAGAAGAATTTGCTGCAGGTTTTCAAGTTGTAATTGTAACAGAAGACGACCAACGTATTCCAATGCCGGAAGGTGAATACAAACTTGATGGTGAAGAAGAAGAAATTCTTGTGATCAAAGAAGAAGGTGTAATCTTTGAAATTAAGAAAGAAGAAGTTGTTGATCGTGAAGAAGAAGTAGACGTTGAAGAAGAAGTTGAAGTAAAAGACGAAGTAGTAGAAGAAGAAATGGCAGCAGAAAAACCTGTTAAGAAAACTGTAGAGTCTATTGTAAAAGAAACTTTCTTTACTGAAATCGAAGCTTTGAAAAAAGAGAACGAAGAATTGAAAGCAGAAATAGAGCATCTTTCTAAAGTAGAAACAAAAGAAGAAGTAACTACTGAAGAAGTTGTTGAACTTTCAAACGAAGAACCTGCGGTTAAACCTATTTCACACAACCCGGAAAACGAACAAAAAATGGATCTTAAATCCTACGGTCAAAATAAACCACAGACGACTATGGATAGAGTATTCGCAAAACTAAGTAAATAACAAATTTTAATAAATAAATAAACAAAAATGGCTGAACCAACAATCACGACCACTTATGCCGGTCAATTTGCAGGGAAATATATTTCTGCTGCACTTTTAAGTCCATCTACTATTGATGGCGGTGGAGTAACTGTACTCCCAAATGTAAAATTTAAAGAAGTACTACAAAACGTAGCGACTTCTGCTTTATTAGCTAACGCTACTTGCGACTTCGACGCTGCAGGTTCAACTGTTACGCTAACAGAAAAAGTATTAACAACTAACGAACTGCAAGTAAATATGCAATTGTGTAAGTCACAATTCTTCAACACTTTTCAATCACTTGAAATGGGTGCTTCTCAGTTTTCAGATTTACCTAAGTCTTTTCAAGATTATCTTTTAGGATATGTTGCAGGAAAAGTAGCTTCTGAAATGGAAACTACACTTTGGGCAGGTGCTGCAGGTGCTGCAGGTGGTCTTACAGATGGTGGATTTACTGTCTTGGCTGCTGCACAACTACCGGGTGCTAACATTATTGCTCCTGCTGCGGTTACTGCTGCAAACGTAATAGATAAATTAGGTGAAGTTGTTGACAAAATCAATTCTGAAACTAATATTTTTGGTTATGAGGATACAAGAATATTTGTCAGCCGAAACGTAATGGCCGCTTATGTGCGCGCACTCGGAGGATTCTCTGTAGCTGCAACATCAAACAACGGTGTTGACAACAGAGGTACAATGTGGTATGCTGACGGTGGCGGTGTTACTTTTGATGGTATCAAGTTGTTTATGGCTGAAGGTCTTCCAAACGACAGAATGTTAGCTGCACAAATTTCTAACTTGTACTACGGTGTTTCTTTATTGTCAGATACACAAGAAGCAAGAGTAATTGACGTAAGCCAGTATGATGGCTCGGACAACGTAAGAGTAGTTATGAGAATGGCTGCAGGTGCGCAAATCGGAGTAGCTTCAGACGTAATTTATTACGGTAACTAAGATAATTAACTAATCAGAACTATAAAAGAGGTAGGTAAGATTGCCTACCTTTTTTTTGTTCATAATACTAAAATAAAATGGCTTGTGATATTAGCAACGGTCGAATTGAAGAATGCAAATCGTCGGTAAGCGGCATAAAATCGTGTTATATAATCAATTACGACAAATTAAATAGTGATACAGTAGTGTATAGTACTGAATTAGGAAAAGAGGATGAAATAGAAACTTGGGTTCCTATTGATGATGCTTCACCTTTAAACTTATACAAATTTGAATTAAAGTCAAATAGTAATAGCTTCGTTCAAGCTATCGAATCGTCGCGCGATAATGGTACGACCTTTTTCACTCAGACTTTAGTTATAAACCTTAAAAAGCAAGACGTAGTAACAACTAAAAACGTTAAACTTTTGGCTTATGGCAGACCAAGAATTGTTGTAAGAACAATGACAGACCAATTTTTCTTAGTTGGACTTGATCAAGGCGCAGACGTTTCTGCAGGTGAAATTTCAACAGGTGCAGCGTTAGGTGACTTTAACGGTTACTCTTTGACGTTTACTGCACAAGAAGAACTTCCGGCAAACTTTATCGACGTAACTAACGAAACATCACTAAAAACTGCTTTTGCAACTGCAAGTGGTGCTGATGCAGCAATAATTGTATAATTTTCTTGTTTTCATAGTGTAAACTAAGCACCTTTCGGGGTGCTTTTTTTATGCAATATAAAACAGATTTACACTTTTTAAGTTATATATGTATGGTAATACTTCAAGCAATAGCAACAGAGCAAAGTATAAGCTTCATACCAAGAAGCCAAACATACGATAAACTCTTTATTCAGAACGAAGCTACAGGAGTAGAAAAAGAAATTACGATCACAAGTTTTACTAACGGTGATTACTTCGATACAATAAACGCTACATTTGTAAACGGTACTTTTAGCTTATTACAAAACAACTTTTATAAGCTTACACTAAAAAACGGAACGACAACAGTACATAAAGACAGAATATTTTGCACCAACCAAACACCGGTAGTAAACTATTCTGTAAACGATGGCGAATTTAAGCAGACTGTTTCAAACAATGAATTTATAATCTATGAGTAATAACATACATTTATTAGAGTTAAGCACCTACGAAGCACCAACGATTACAGAAAGCAGTAGGCAGGATTGGGTGGAGTACGGTTCAAAAAATGCATACTATCAGTATTTGATAGATATGTATACTAATAGCACAACGAACAACGCTATTATAAACAACATTACAAGGTTGGTATACGGTAGAGGTCTAAACGCTACAAACGCACAAGTAAAGCCAAACGAATATGCACAAATGATGGCTTTGTTTGGTAAGAAAGACGTAAGGCAACTTGTTACAGACTTAAAGCTTTTAGGACAATGCGCTATGCAAGTGATATATTCAAAAGATCGTAAACGTATAGTAAATGTTCACCATATACCTGTACAACTTTTAAGAGCAGAAAAGTGTAATTCTGAAAACGGCAAAATAGAAGCATACTATTATTCAGATAATTGGGATGAAGTACGAAAGTTTCCGCCTAAAAGAATAAGTGCTTTTGGCACTTCAAAAGATGGTCTTGAAATCTTATTTACAAAACCTTACTCTGTAGGTCTTAAATATTACGCTTTGGTTGACTATGTAGGTGGGTTGCCTTATTGTGGCTTAGAAGAAGACATAAGCGCCTATCTAATTAACGAAGTAAACAACGGCTTTAGTGGTCGTACTGTAGTAAACTTCAACAACGGAATTCCAAGCGAAGACCAACAACACCAAATAAAGAATAAGGTACTTAACCAACTTACCGGAACATTTGGTGAAAAGCTAATTGTAGCGTTTAACAACAATGCAGAAAGCAAGACTACAGTAGATGCTATGCCCGTAAACGATGCTCCGGACCTATACAGTACACTAAGCGAAGAATGTCTTAGAAAGATAATGTTAGCGCATAACGTGACTTCACCATTACTTTTTGGAATAGCAAGTAGTAACGGATTTAGCAGTAATTCAGACGAACTAAAAGACAGTTTCGCACTTTTTACAAATATGGTTATAAAGCCAATGCAAGAACTGTTAATAGATGCTTTTGATGAAATACTTGCATACAACAATATTAGCTTAAACCTATACTTTAAGACTTTAAAACCTTTAGAGTTTATTGATATAGATGTAAAGGTAGGCGAAGAAGAACTTGAAGAAGAAACAGGTGTAGAACTAAGCGAAGTAAACAAGGACTTACAAGACTTCATAGACTTAGGTGAAGAACCAAACAAAGAATGGCTACTACTTGATGAATACGAAGTAGACTACGACACAGACGACAAAGAAAACGAACTACTATCTAAAGAAGTAAAACTTAGCTTTAAAGACAAGTTTGTAAATCTTGTTTCTACAGGTACTGCTTTTCCAAACGCAAAAGATCCAAAACAAGACCAAATAGTAGATGGTGTTAAGTTTATGACACGATACACTTATAGCGGTGGCAAACAAGACAACACAAGACCTTTCTGCCTTGCTATGCTAAGAGCCAACAAAATTTATCGTAAAAAAGATATTTTGGCAATGAAGAAAAAATCAGTTAACCCCGGATGGGGGCCAAGAGGTGTTAACACATATTCAATATGGCTATATAAAGGCGGTGGTAACTGCCATCATTTTTGGAAAAAGCAAATTTATGTAAGTTTTGAAGGTACAGGTATAGACGTTAAGTCACCTTTAGCTAAGACAGTATCTATAGAAAAGGCACGAAAATTTGGATATTCAATTAAAAACAATAGTGTTTTAGTAGATAGAAGACCTATTGATATGCCGAATCAAGGTTTTTTACCAAGCAACAAAAGAAAATAATCAATGAAAGCACTTTTAATTTCACGAAATGACGTTGTAAGGTTTACTACAATAAACGGAAATGTAGACGTAGATAAATTTATACAATATGTTTCTATAGCACAAGACATACATATACAAGGTATGTTAGGCACGAAGCTTTTAGAAAAGATACAAGCTGAAATAATTGCAGGTACTTTAGCAGATCCATATTTAAACCTACTTACCGAATATATTAAACCTTGCCTTATACACGCAAGTATGTTAGAGTACTTGCCTTTCGCAGCTATAACTATTGCAAACAAAGGTGTATATAAACACGGTGCAGAAAATAGCGAAACAGTGAGTAAAGACGAAATAGACTATTTGGTAGAACGTGAACGAAAGACTTACGACCATTACAAAGAAAGATTCATCGACTTTATTTGTCAGAACAGTACATTGTTTCCTGAGTACAATTCAAATAGCGGTTCGGATATGTTTCCAAATACTTACAACAACTTCACAGGATGGGTACTTTAAAATACAAACCAAAAGCGAAAAACATAAAGCGTTTAGAAACTTTTTTAAATAAATACTATGGCAGACATACGGATAAGCCAACTAACGGCAAAGGCAAGTAATTTAGCAACTACAGACGAATTTGCTATTGCTGAATTTGTCAGCGGTACGACATTCACAAGTAAGAAGATTACAGGCGCACAATTAAAGAATAGTGTTATAAAGTCTGCAACTGCAAGTACCTATAATTTTATTCTTACGGATTCGCATAAAACTGTTATGCTTATAGATGGTTCAAGCGTAGCTGCAAGAATACCTTTAAACAGTGCAGTAGCTTTTCCTATAGGAACACGAATAGAAATTATACAAGAAGGCGCAGGACAAATAACAGTACAAGGAACAACTGCCGGAGTTACTTTAAATTCAAGTGGTGGAAAGACGAAACTTGCAGCGCAGTACGCACAGGCAACAATATTAAAAACTGCTACAGATACTTGGTATTTGTTTGGCGA
>JGI24005J15628_10001589_pt1 | contig 12080 bp, 3 predicted proteins | sample LinPmetageLP40_FD_15628 | JGI IMG/M metagenome (IMG submission 15628)
GTTGTAAAATCATTTCCCCCTGCTATTTGATTACTTATTCCAATTAATTCTGCATCGCTAGCAGGACATAATATTGAAGGTCCGTCATCTCCTCCTTTATTAAGGTATATAGTATAACCCCCACTTGGTGGATTTATACCATTAAAAAATCCTGTTGTTGAAGTTGGACCCATATCTCTGCATCACCATTTTATCACTTTGACCTGCGTAGTATGTAAAACAATCATTTATAGTTGTAAAATCATTTCCCCCTGCTATTTGATTACTTATTGCAATTAATTCTGCATCGTTAGCAGGACATAATATTGAAGGTCCGTCATCTCCTCCTTTATTAAGGTATATAGTATAACCTCCAATTGGTGGATTTATACCATTAAAAAATCCTGTTGTTGAAGTTGGACCCATATCTCCACCAGCACCAATATGCATATCACCTACTCCTAAAGAGCTTATTGTTGTACCTGTATTATATTGAATTGAATTTGGCATACTTCTTTTTACGGTATATTAATAATCGTACTTGATCCTGATCCTTCTACTGATATACTTGTTCCACCATCTGTTATTCCTGGTTCTAAAGGTTTATTGAATGCATTTTTAGCTTTTAATTGGTTAATTATATTCAATGCATTAGCTTTTTGTACTTCAGAAAAATCATTAGGTATTAAAAATCCTTGTCCTGATGGAGTTTTTACTCCTGTAGATCCTGATGGAGGATTAACATTTTTAAGCATTATTTTATCATCAGCTTCTATTTGTCTTCTTATTGTGTATTTAGTTATTTCTCCACCAGCTAATCCTTTTAATGTTTCTACTGGATCTGGGGTTACTCTTACAAATGTAGGTGCTGTAAACCCAACTTCACCTTCTGAATAAACATTATAACCCGCTATTGATCCTGTAGGATCATTGTCAGCAGTAGCATTGATATCAACCCCAAAAGTAAAATTATTTGAACCAAACTCTAAATCTATCTGTGGTGCTAATAATCTTATCTGTGCTGATGTAATTGTTCCTGTGGTTCCATCCCCAGTCCATCTAGCAGCATCCCAACAACCATCAGCAATATTAAAAGAAATTATATCACCAACTTTAAAACCATGCCCTCCACTAAACGTCATTGTACCCCATCCTGGTAATTGAGTACCTTGTCCTACAAAAGTTACAGTAGCACCTGTACCGTTTGCAAGAGTATTATTAGAAGTAACACCTTGATTAGTACCTATTGTAGCTGTATATACTTGCTGGGATGATAACTGTACTCCAGTTGCGGTTGCACCTGTACAATTATTACTAACAGTAAATGATGATGGTAGTGATCCAATACCAGTAACTAAAGTTCCTGCTGGGAAGGATTGAGCAGCAGTACTACCAATTTGATCACCAATAGATATTCTATTGTTATTTGTAAAATTATCAATAGTAATGACATTACTACCATTAACAAGGTCAACTGTACCAATAATATCTAGTTGGGCACATTCTCCTTTCTCAATAATATTAGCATTTCCCGCGCTTGAATAAACTACTTGTCCATTTAAAGCTCCTTGGCCTTGTTGGCTAGCTGCCAATGATGATGTATAAAAGAAATCTTCTACTTCTTCAACTGTAAAATCTTCAATTATATTTGTTGATTGTGATATATCATTAGTAATATTATTTAATACACCTTCAACTCTAATTATATCGCCTCTTTCTAATAAAAATGGTGTTTGAGTCTCTTGATATGCAATAGAATCAGATCCATCTGGGTCAAATATCATATAATTTTCAATATTATTTGGATTTGATCCTGAGGTTGTCCATAATAATGACCGTGGCCCTATATAATCAGCACTTGATGCTGGGTTTTCTTGTATTATATTATTTATTTCAAATAATGATGATGAAACAACTGAATTATAAGAATGATAAACTGCTAATTGAGGACCACCTATTAATAATTGCTGTTCTGTAGGTACAGTTTGGGATAAAGCAAAGCCTGTAGCTTGTGAAGAAGATATAGGTGCTGGGTTAAAATTAACTAAATAAGGTGTTCCACCCCCTGTTAAATCTGTTGCTGTTAGAGCTCTAGAAGTTAAAGTACCATTTGTTGTTGTCATACCAGCCGCTATTAATATAGCTTCTTTTACTCCTATAAAATCACCTACACTATATCCAGATCCTCCATTTACAATTGCCATAGTAGTAACTGTACTAGCAGCAACCGTTACATTTACAGTCATTCCTGTTCCTCCACCTTGTGAGAAAGTTTCTAAATTAGTATAGGTACCATTTGCTCCTGCTGTGTAAGCTGATCCATCTATATTTACTCCAACTTCTCCTATATTAGCACCTATACCATCATCAGTAGTTAAACTACCACTTAGTAAAAACCCATTAGATGTTACTGTTCCCAAACTAGTTAATATATCAGTAGATAATACTTTAACAGTTAAAGGACCTGTAGCTGTTATTGGAACTCCTTTTACTGTTGATATTATGCCTGCATTTCTTAATAGATTAGTTATATCTTGTGCTGTACATTGTATAGTAGAACCTGCTAAATAACCTCTACCTCCTTTTGTAATTGTTATTGTAGTACCAAATATTTTACCTAAAGTCCCACTAAATATAGCAGAACACTCAGCTCCACTTCCTGGTCCCCCAATTGTGGTTAAAGGGATATTACTTAATGTAAACTGAGTTGAATTTAATCTATTAAGTTGAGGTGAAAGTGTAAACAGTGGTGTTCCTGTTAATATACCTTCATTGTTAGGGTTATTTCTAGTATTACTACCAGTAACCATTTGTATAGTATTATTTTTTTGGAATGCACTAGATGTATAAGGATTGCCTCCTAATGTATATTGATATTTTAATGAAGATGATACTCTACTATTAGCATTTGTATTTACAGTTAAAAATTCAACAGAACCTCCTAAAATGTCAAAGTTACCTACAGTCATAGTAGAATAATCTACTGCTAATGTTTTAGGATTTAAATAACTAATACTAACCTCTCTTTTAGGCTCAAACACACTAGATACTACTTTTTTGTTTTCATTTGATCCATCTATTGTTATTGAATTAGGAGTTATTTCTTGTCCTGCAATTGGTGTTCTAGGTATTTCAATTAATTGATCAATATTAAATTGATAAGTATTATATAAATTTAATTGTTCATATGAATTTTCAAAACGAGCCATATAAATTGGATGTTTATCAATTGTAGAACTACCACTATATTGTCTACTATCACCTTCCCAATCTGTTGATCCTTGACCTAATAGTGATTGTGAGAATGAAGAAGTAACTGATCCATCTAAAAATTCATTTGCTACCCTAAACCCAATTGGGTTTTTAGATCTATTTACAGGCATTATAGGTAATTCAACTTCTGGTCCTACTGAGCCTGATGGTGTAAAGAAATTATATGTTAAACTTTTTAGTTTAGTTCCTGTATATCTAGGACTAATACTACTTATTGCTGTGTAATTACTATCAGGCACATCAGCTCTTTCAGGGAATGTTCCTGATACTGATAATGGAAAATATGATTGTGTTACTACTAAATTAAAATTATCGGGTACTGATTGTGTTGTACCATATGAAAGTATATATCTATTACTACTACTTCGATTTGTATTTACATTATTGCTTATAGGGTTATAATCTGAGTTGTTATATAATATACTTTGTGTGTTTTCAACTAAATGTATTTCTCCATTAGTTTGTAAAACTTTAAATGTTGCTAAATTAGTAGCTGGTGCTTTAGCTACACTAATTATATCTCCTACGTTATAATTATCAGCTAGTGCTGTTGATGATACTGGAAAAATTGCTATGGTAAGTATTTCTCCAGTTGTACTATTATTAGTGTAACTTACTCTTAAACCTGTTCCTGTCCCTGTTATACTTGTAGTACTTTGATTAGTTGCACTTGTTAAACCTAGATTATATCCTAACCCACCATCTATTAATACACCTGGTGTATTTACTCCACCAATTACATTTCCTAATACTACAGGTTCTCCTGCTATTGAATTACCTTGAGCATCTCTATTTTGCATATTTTGATAATCTCTTTGATTATCATATCCCGCATCTTGTTGTGTTAAGAAAACTGGTGCTTTTGTTTCTCCATATATTCCCCCTGATCCACTTATTTTAATATTAGTTATATCCCCTTTTATTGGAGTTGGCCCTCCACCAAAACCTCCAGCAAATTGAAAACCTAAAGTATAACGACCATTACGAGCCGTGTTTTCATCTGTCGGTGGAAGATATCTAAACGAGAATTTTACATTTGCATCATTATCTACTAAAGCACTATCTGGTACTCCATTTGTATAAACTGTAGAAAGAGTTTTTACATCAAATGTAGCATTTCCACCACCTCCAGTTATTGTAACAGTTTCACCTATTAAATAATCTCCACTAGCTGTTGTAATAGTAACTGTAGCATTATTATCTCCTCCTACTATATTTACCACATCTCCTGAAGTGTATCCTTCTCCTGGGTTTAGTAAAGTTGCTGCTGTAACATTACCACTTGAATTTGTAGTAACTGTTAATGTTAAATTACGTCCTTCTGTTCCTGTAGTTCCTAAAACTTGTGTAGTTGAAGGTGTATATCCTGTTCCAGCAGCAGTTACTGCTCCTAAAACAGTTACTATACCAGGTACGCCTGGGTTATCTATTATAAATGAAGTAATTGCTCCATTTACATCAACAGTAAGTATATCTACAGTTAATCCTGTACCTGTAGTAGCTGTTGTAGCTACATTTCCATTAATTGAATATCCTGTACCGGCAACTAAATTAGTTGTATCTGATACTATTTGAGGAGTAATTAGTGTACTTACAGGATTAAATAAAGGAACACCAGATCCTATAGGATCTGTGTCGTAATTTTGAAGAGTCATTCCTACTTTAGCACCATTACCTCCACCACCACCTACAGCATCAAAAACTACATCATATTCTACATCATATATTTGATAAGGTACAATTTCTTGTCCTGTTATACCTAATACATAATATACATTGTTTGCTGATGGTGCACCTGTTGTATCAAATTGAATAGAATTACCTAAAGAGGTTAATCCTGTAATACTACCTGGATTATTTATTATAGTTCTACCTGAGCCATTAGTAGTAATTGCTCGTGGTAAAAGTGGAGTTGAATTTGGTTTTACTTTTTTAAATGGGTTATATTGATTATTATAATATTGACCTGCATTAAAATCACTACCACTGTAGGCCCCATCATAAAATTGTTCTTGTGTATCGTTCCAAGTAGTATCAATACCTAAAGTTGTTACATTGTAATTCCAACTACCTTGTTGTGATACTGGGATAGTATCAGCATCTGGAATAGCTGTTTCTGTAAATGTAATTTTTGAATTATCTGTTACTGTTTGGTTTTCATTAAATATTACTTGATTATTTGTTGGATCAAAAAATACAACTATAATGGTTAAAGCGGTAGCAGTTGTTATTTCAACTGTAGCATTATTATCTCCCCCTACTATAGTAACTATATTACCTGAAGTATATCCTGTTCCTGGGTTTCCTCCTACTAAAGATGCTGTTGTAACATTACCATTAGCATCTGCTGTAACATTTAATGTTAAATTACCTCCTCCAGCTCCTGTTGTAGCTAAAACTGAAGTGCCAGGAGTATATCCTGTTCCTGCAGCCGTTACTGCTCCTAAAACAGTTACTACACCAGCTTTAATGTCTGGTCCTGTTACTACAGAACCTACTGATGGTATTTCATTATTGCTAAAAGTATCTAATAATAAAGTTGGAACTCCACTAGTTGATTGTGCTGCTAAAGCTGTTGTAATTAATATATTTTCTCCTAATATTATTTGATAATCATCAATTGTTATTGCTGGATTTGAAGATATTAATAAATACATATCTTCTTCTGGGTGTATATTTAAATATTGTTTTTCACCATCTGAATTTAATAAAATGCTACCTGGAGGGTCTGATTGACCATTATATATTGTTGTATTTGTGTAAATAGTTCCTCTTATACTTGAAGATGCTTCTATTGTTATTGCAACATTAGAAGGAGTTGTTGTAAAATCATAATCCGTATAAATTGGAGTTCTTAGTGATTTATTAACATTTAAAAATGTATTCGAAAATCTACTAGTACCACCTGCAAAGTTTGTAGCAGTTCTTACTACAGTATCTACAGTTGCTACATCTGCACCTGGGCTACTTACACCTGCAGTTACTGCAATTGTAAATGAATCACCTACTGTTTTTTGACTATTTACTGTTGATGAGTTTAAAGTAACTGCAGTAATTGCAAATGGAGGTCCACTTGAATTAAATGCTACATTTACTGTTAAATCTGTTACATTTGTTGATACATTACTTTGGGTATTTTGTGCAAAGGTATTACCACCCTGAACATTATTAAATGTTAAAGGTAAACCATTAGTAAAGTTATTTGCTATACTAGTACCATAAGTAACTGTAGTATTACCATCTGTACCTCCATATAATTGTGTTAATATAACTTGAGTACTATCATTAGGATCTACTATAGCTGTTAATGTTGGAGTTAAAGCCCCATTACCTTGACCATTAACAGAATTTACAGCTGCCGCAAATTGTGTAGCTTTATCTGCTGCTGCTCCTGTTCCATTAAATAATGTAAAACTTGTATTTCCAATAGCACCTGTTGTTCCTGTTGATGAACAGTACTTTTTAATAATTTGAGCTCCACTACTAGGGTTAATAGTTGCAATTTGTATAGAGTGAGCATCATTAGATGAACCAGCAGCTACTGTTTGAACACTGTTTCCAAAGTCAATAGTTACTGTTCCTTGAGCTTGTGTAGTACCAGCATCTACTAATATTATATCTTGATTAACTTCTTCTAAAGGTACAGCTTCAAATAAAGATACTCCTAATGTTACAGTATTAATAGTTACAGTAGCAGTTGTATTTGCTCCTTCTACTACAGTTACAACATCACCAGCAACATAATTTTCTCCGGATTGAATAACATTAGCATTTCCAGTTAAATTACCACTAGCATTTGCTGTTACTGATAATGTTAAATTACCATCTCCTGATCCCCCTGTTGTAGTTAAAGTTTGTGTACCTGGTGTATATCCTGTTCCTTTTTGAAAAATACTTGCTGCTGTTACAAGACCTTTTTTATTTAAAGCTAAATCATCACTTTCTAATACAAATAATGAACCTCCTTCTTCTAATACATTATATTGATTAACACTTCCCCCAGGTCCTCCAAAAACTTGGACTATATCAGAAGATGAATAGTAAGTATTCTGAGTTAAAGGATTCCATAATTGATGTGTGCTAACTGATCCAGTTAACTCTAAATTTTTAGCTGTTAATGGTTGATTAAAAGGTGCGTAGGACTGTGTAGTTACTATGTCCATTTGTGGCTCTCGGTATCTATTACGTTCAAGCATATGTTGTTTAATTACAATACCTGTAGACACACTTGTACGCGCAGGTACATAATTTTTAATCGCTCTAAATAATGAATCATCAAAATATTTAATTAACCTTAAGTAATCAACTTGGCTACGATTTTGAAATTTTTTAAAGTAATCTCTTGAAATGTTTCGTAAACCAGGGTAGTAATCATCTGATGATGATCTAAACCTAGGATCTGCAATTACTTCTTGTATAGATCCATAACCTAAAGATTGAATTATATCATCATTTATTTCTTCAGTAGGTGAAAATGCTACTTCTAATGAATTAATATTATCTGTATAACTTTGGCTTATGGGTGGATCTTGTTGTATACTAACATTTGGTGATAATGTATTACCAAAATTTAAATTTGTTGAATATTTTATTTTATTACTTACTCTATTTCTTATTCCTATTGAAGGTTGATCTAAAAAATAAGTTTCTACATTTGTATTACTATAAGTTCTAGTTGATGAATTAACATTATAACATATATCATAACTAGAAGTTAAATCTGAATTGTTTATAAGAGGTATTTGAGCTACGTTAAAAAATGAAGCTGTTATAAATAAAGGTGATGAGCCTGTAATCGCAGGATGAACTGAAGGGTATTGTTTATCATATTGAGTTAAATATTGAGATGATGTAAAAATATTTTCTAATTCATTACCTAATGGTGCTCTAAAGTTTACTATATCAAATGAACTTTCTGATCCTGTTATAAAATTACCTTCAATTGATTCAGGATTCATTACAGCATCATGGAATACAGACTGGCTTATATCATGTGAATAATATCTAAATTCTTGAAATGATCCCGAAAAGTTTTTACCCGCTCTATTAACACCTTTAGCATTAAATGTGCCTGGGTTTGATGGGTCTTGTAATAACCCAATACTACCTGTTGTATTTGTTGATAATGTATTACCCCATCCACCTAAATAAGTACCAGCTCCATAAGCAGCTAAATCTGTTGAAAAACTATTCCAAGCATCATTGATGGATTGTGAAAGTATTCCACCTTGATTACTATTAATTGAAACTGATCCTGTAAATCCTATTTGGTTACCATCAGCCCCATCATAAAGTTTATTACCAACATACAAAGTATAAGTAGTATTTTCATCATTTTTAGTTACAATAGGATGTTTATCTCTTTGAAGTTGCACATTCCACCATCCTTTATCAAAAAATGGTAAATAAATAGGATCTGACATTGCTGTACCTCCATCTGCTTGAGCTCCTGATATGAAAAGCCTCATTTCTCCATAGTCAAAATATTCACTACTTGTAGAACCTGAATATGAACCTGATGTTGAACCTGTATAATATAATGCTATACCAAAGTCAGCATCATTTGCATTATTTTTTGATTTTTTAATAAGTAAAGATTGTGTATCAAATGTACCAGCATATGAAGATGATGGATAACCTGTTGTTTTAAATCTAAATCCTATACCATCAGGTACTATTTGTTCAATTCCTAAATTAGTATTAGTAATTGTAAACGTAGCTGTACCTGTTGCTGATGTTCCTAATATTGGGTCATTTAAAGCATTTATTTGATCTCCAGTTATTGTTATAACTGAATTTATTGAGTATCCTGAACTATTATCTGTTTGGAATGTAAGTGCTGATGGGTTAATTAATGTAACATCTTGATCAAGAGTTATTGTTGTCATTCCTACTTGAGTTACTATTTTAGTACCTTCAGGTATTATAGTACCAGCTGTAGTTGATGTAACTACTGTTCCTACTGATAAGTCTTGTAATGGGACTGGGCTTGTGATCGTTATTGAACTACCAGCTGTTACTACTCCAGCAGTAGTACTTATAGCATACCCATCAGCTAAAGTTACTTTTGTCACATTACCCCCTGCAGCAGTTATAAATAATCTTCCTCCACTTCCTCCACCTGTTACTGTAAATTGAGTATCAATACCATATGCATTTGATGCCCCATTATTAACACCAGTTATAGTACCAACAGCTGCAATTTCAGATCCTTGATATACACCTTTTCTAAATTGATTATGTGAATGTATATAATTTCTATATAAAGGTTGGTATGGTACTCTTACAGAAGCACTTGCATAATTAGTTCCTGCTGGTACAGGGCTAAAAGCATAACTATATCTTTGGTACCATAAATCATAATCATTTTCTTCATCTTTATTTTTACCCCCAAATTCATTTATTCTTAGTATTGTATTAGGTATACCCCAAATATTAATTAATTGTCTTAATCCTGAAATTGTACCTTTCTTTTTAACAAGGTAAGCCATATTATGATAAAGACGTTTAAATATCTCTTTACTTACTTTATCAATTGGATATGGAAAACCTAAATTATTAAAGGATTCCACATAATCTTCATATGAATATCCGTCTTCCCAGTAATTTATAATTCCACCAGGTCCATTAATTGCTATATAATGGTTAATTAATTCACTTCCTGTTGGTGGAACATAAATGCCATCATCATTACCAATTAATCCTATAAAATTATCTTGATTATTATAATTGTTCCCAAACCCTGTATATCCTAAAGATGTGATAACATCATCAGCTAATTGTAAAGGAACTCCCTTATCTAATTCATTTGTTGTATTTAATTTTTCTGTTACGGCTTTAGTATATAACCATACTTCATCAAATGATTGACCTATCATATTCAAATAATCTAAGTAATTATTATTTGAAGTGTTAGTTTTTATAAAATCAGGAACAGTGTAATATAACCAGTTTTGGTTATTATTATCAAAACTATCACCAGCTGTTTCAGCTCCTGTTATCCAATTACTACCAGGTGTTGATGAAGTTGCTAGTAATTGTAAGGGAAATACAGTACCTGTTTTAGGATATGCATCTGATGATGTTGAATAATATTGATAATAATCAAATCCTGAAAAAGCTGTTATTTCATCCTCTATTTTTGTATATAAAGAAGCTATACTTTCAGATATAGGAACACTACCTGGGTTTGAAGATGTTGTAAACGATAGAGTGTTTATATCAGCTTCATATGATTGTATTCTTGATACTTTTTCTACAAAATTAATTACTTGTTCTTTTGCTGATGAAAAATTAACAAATTCTGAAAACGAACCTGTTGAATAGTTAGGTGACAGTTTTACACCTGTTTGTGCTAATCTATTTAATAATTGATCTTTTGATCCTGATGATTTAGTTCCTAATAATTTATCTTTGTTTTGGTTAACTGAACTATTGTTAACAAACTCATTAATTTTTAAATTAGAATTAGGACCTTTTATAGATACAACTTTATCATAATTAAGATAATCATTAACAAAATTTACTAAATAACCTTGGGATTCTGCTGTTTTAGTAGCAACATATAATTCATCTAATAAATCATATTTTAAAGGTAAGGGATCATATAATTTAATTAATATTGAAGATTGACCAATAGCATTAGTTGCTGAAATAGGTCCTGAGTTGTTTTCTTGATCTAATAAAGAATCATCATATTTTACATTTACTCCTATATGGTATTCATTATTACCAAATGAAATATAAATCTCATCAAAAAAGCTAGTATTGTTAACTCTCTGTTTTAATTCTACAGCTGTTAATTTCATCCTGCGTGTTGAAATAAAATTTGATTTTAATCTTATTTCAGTTCTATCTGATGATATTTGTGCTAAATAATAGGGAACAGTGGGAGAAGAACCTAATTCTAAATTTACAAAATTATATACAGCATACATATTACCATTAGTATAACCTTGTGATGCTATATTTTTTTCAGGTGTTAAATTTACCTGGCTTGTATTAATTTGTAATTTTTGAGTTTCTTTACTAATTGATGAAGAAGGATAAGGATTTGCATCTATAAAATAATCTATAAAATTATAATCTGAGTGGATTAATGTTTTATTAGCATCATATATGTAAAATTCAATATTATTAGCATCAGGAAGAAATGAACCTAAATAATCTTGGCTTTCTATAACTGTTTGGTTAGATAATTCATACCCATCAGTAAATAGTGTCTGAGGGTTAATTATTTCTATTGAAGAAGAATATGTAGCGTTGTTATTATCCATTATTATTTTATTGTGAAATATTTCCTATTGAACTATTTAATGCCGTTATTGTATTAGTTAAATCTTGAACTATTTGTGTATTATTTGCTCTTAATTCATCAATTTCAGCTAATAAAGCTGCAATTTCTTCTTGTTGTGCCTCATATTGAGTATACTCAGTACTTTCTTTAATTAAAAATACATGAGAATTTGTTGATCCTGATTTTGGTATTTGATAAAATAATGTGTTATATATGGTAAAAAAATCTCCTACGGTAGCCAAACTAGGATCAAAAAAACTTAAATCTTGTTCTATGTTAGATTGTCCTAATTCTGTAAATTCTGTATTTACAGTATCATCAAATTGTTTTCTATTAAAAGCTTCTCTTTTTAAGTCAACAACTTCACTAGTAGCTATACGATTATCACCTACACCTTCTATATCATTAATAACTTTATATTCTGCCATTACCCATTAATTACTTTAAACATTATATCTTCATCAAATACTTTTACTGTACCACCTACTGTGGATTTAATCAATATAGTATAATATCTTTCTGGTTCCAATCC
>JGI24005J15628_10001593_pt1 | contig 12068 bp, 7 predicted proteins | sample LinPmetageLP40_FD_15628 | JGI IMG/M metagenome (IMG submission 15628)
AANGAGCACTATTACTATTACGCAAAATGATTAATGAAAAAATTAATAATACCTTTATTAGTAATATTAGTATTACCTTTAATATTTCAATCAACACCTACAGAAATACTTAAATTAAGGGTATTCGATAATTTTGTAAAAGAACAAAACCCTTCTGGTAACTTTGTTATTCTTAATATAACAGAAGAAGATGTAGAACGTGAAGGTGGTTATCCGTTACCTAGAAAACGGTTAGCTGATATACAACTAGAACTCATAGGTAAAGGTGCTCTTGGTGTAGGTTGGGTAATTAGTTTTCCACAGCCCGATAGACTTATGGGCGATGAAGAATTCGCTAGGTCGTTAGGATATGCTCCTAGTGTTCTTGCTATGTTTGAAACTTCTAACGGTTTATATCCTAAAACTACAGGAACAGTTACTAAAGGTGACGATGTTGGGGGTATACTTATTAAGGGAGTCAAGGAAAATTTCTACCCTTATCAAAATATATTACAAGGAATCGCCATTGCTCCCACTGAATCTGACCAGCTTGTTAGACGAATACCTCTTTTATTAAAAACACCCGAAGGTTGGATAGCTTCTTTTGGTACACAGATATATAAAGCACTCTTTAATGTAAAAACATATATCATCACAACTAATCAAAACGGTATACAAGAAATAGCTATACGAGGAATACCTCCCGTAAAGACAGATAGTCTTGGTCGTAAATGGATATCGTGGGTAGATACCCCGCAAACTGATTTACAAAAAATGGAAGTAAATGGTAAGTTTGTATTCGTAGGTGTTACAGCTAATGGTGTAATGCCACAAATCGCAACTCCTGTTGGGTTATTAGAACCTCATAAAATACAAGCGGCATTAGCTGAATCATTATTAATACAAGATAGCCCTTATATTCCAGATTATTCTTTAGCGTTAGAACTAGCTATTTATTTAATCTCAGTAAGCCTAGTATGGGTTTTTATAAGTTATTTAGGTATAACGTGGGGGATAATTTTAGCGGTTACTACGGCGGCTTTAACGGCGTCCTACGGTTATTACACTATCCAGACGGGGTTACTAATAGATGTTACTTGGTCTTTAATATCTCAGTTTATAACAGGTGCAATAGCTTTTTATATAAGGTTTAGAGAACAATGGAGATTAAGAGAACAGATTAAGAAACAGTTTGAACATTATCTAGACCCACGGCAAGTTAAACGTTTACAACAAAATCCTGATTTATTAAAACTAGGTGGAGAAAAAAGAAGATGTACTTTTTTGTTTACAGACGTTAGAGGTTTTACAGCATTATCAGAAACGTTATCCCCTGAAGAAGTTACAACAATAATGAATAAAGCATTAACAATACAATCTAACGCAGTACAAAAACATGGAGGTATGGTTGATAAATATATTGGTGATGCAATGATGGCTATTTTTAATGCGCCTATGGATTTAAAACATCATGAACAAATAGCAGTAGCTTGTGCTAAAGAAATACAAGAAAACATACAAGCGGCAGGTATAGGTGTAGCTATTGGAGTTGGTGTAAATACTGGAGAAGCTGTTATTGGCAATATGGGAAGCGATACTAGGTTTGATTATTCTGCTATAGGAGATGCTGTTAATACGGCGGCTAGATTAGAATCTGCGACTAAAGAAGTAGGTGTAGATATACTTATTGGAGAAGAAACAGAAAAGTATTGTGGGATAACTTTAAATAAACTAAAACCAATAAAAGTAAAAGGTAAAGAAAAACCTTTAAATATCTATACGTTTTGATATATAATCAGTATACAGCCATTGTGCTGCAGTTTACGAGATGAGCTTTAACTCGCAAATACGTGTAAACACGCTGGAGAAACAATGGTTGGAGTTGATAAAAAAGCATACGTAAAAAAGAAGGGACGCCGTTCTGACTTTGTCATTTACTCGTCTAAAGGAAAGAAGACAAAAGCTAGGAGTAGATTCTAATGGCTTTAACTCAATTAAAAACAATACCCCAATTTACCGATAATGAAGTTTCTGAGTTTATAGACTATAAAGAAAATCAAAAACAATTTATAACAAAAGTAGCTGAGTTCGAAAAAATTATAACTAAACTATCTAAGGAAACAGGTCAAGATAAAAACCTTCCATCTCTTAAAGGAGAAACAGAAGGAGCAGTTACCCATGATTTTGCGGATGGTCAATATATAAGAACTATTGTTATGCCTAAAGGATTAACTTTAGTTAGTAGAATACATAACAAAAATCATCCTTTCTTTGTTATGAAAGGGGAATGTTCTATTTATACCGAAAAAGGACTTCAACGTATAAAAGCTCCACATCATGGAGTAACTTTAGCAGGAACACAAAGGCTTATGTATATCCATGAAGAGTGTACTTTTATAACAGTTCATAGAACTGATTGTTTAACGCCTGAAGAAGTAATAAAAGAAGTAACGGTTAAAGATTTTTCTGAAACTTCTTTAAAAGGTTTCGATTTAAAAGAATTAAATAAAGTGATACTTTCATGTGAGGTGACTACATGAGTATGCTTACAGCAGCACTAGTTACCGTTGGAGGAACTCTTTTAGCAGGAAAAATTCAATCGAATAGAGCTAAAGACCCTAAAGCAGCGATAGGAACTGGTACTTCGCCAAGTTTAAGTCCAGGAGAAGGCGGACAATATACTCCAATAGCTGGAAGTGAATTACAAGATTTTGGTGATTTTCAATACGAAAATATGACAGAACCTGAAGGAGGAGACCAAGAAGCACAGTTACTAGCTTTATTACAACAAGCAGGCATGGGTCCTGATGGGTTAGCTAATCTTGCTTTTGGTGGTAAGGTTGAATATAAAGCAGGTGGTGGTGGTATTGGTGATTTATTACAACCTGAACAATTAAACGAACTATTAGCCGCTATAGGTGAAACAGGAGAACGTCCTAATATGGACGTTATAGATTTTACTTCTATAGAAGAACCTGATTTAGCTGATATAATGGTAGCCCAACTAGCTGAAGACCCTAACAACTTAATAACTGATTTTACTCCTGAGTTTGAAACAGATGTTCCTGGGGTCATGACCGATGAATTGCCTTTAGAACAAGCACCTACAGGTAGAATGGAAAATGCAATGATAGGGGTAGAAAACTATTCCGTAGATAACCCTGAAATGTTTAAGGCAGGACTAGGAGCTTTAACCGATGTATTAATGGCAGCCCTTGCCGATAATCCTGAACGAAAAGGTAGTAACGTTAGAACACAAACACTTCCAGGAAACGCATCAAGAAGAAGAAGTCAATTACAAAATATAACACCTGTTGGTGGGTCTAGCGTAACCTTTGCTAAAAACGGTTCAACATTACAAAGACCAATGTTCATGCCCCAAGGCGGTGCTATGAACGGTCCAGGTGGTCCAAAAGATGATTTAATTCCTGTTATGGCAAGTAACGGAGAATATATGCTTTCTAAAGCAGCAGTAGATGCAGCGGGTAATGGCAGTCATGCTATGGGCGTTGCTAATTTAAATAAATTTAACGATATGGGGAATAAAAGATATGGCTAGTAGAGAAGACCAAGAGTATTCAAGTCAGGCTCCCGCCCCGTATATAGGGCAATTTTTACAAAACAGTATATTTCCTAGAGCAGGACAATTTTTAGACCAACAATTTCAAAACTATGGAGAAGCTAATTCAAGTCCGTTTACGTATACAGGACAAAGGGTAGCAGGGTTTGACCCAAGAGAACAATATGGTATGGAACTTGCTGACCAAGCAATCGGTAGTTATAGACCTTATTTAGGAGCACAACAAGGATTATTAGACGAAGCAGCAGGAGTTGCAAGAGGTGCAGGTGACCAAGGTGCTGCTCAAATAAGACAAGGATTAACAGGTGGTAGAAGTTTAACAAACGAAGCAGCAGGAATGACTAGAGGGGCACAAGCAGGTCAATCAGGTAGAGGTTTAATAGAAAATGCTATGTTTAACCAATCAGGCAGGTCTGATTTTATGGGTGGCGTACCTAATTTTAGCGAAGCACAACAACTAACAAGAGCAGGAGTACCTAATTTAGATTTAGCTAGACAAGAAACAGCAGCAGCTAGAAGTAATTTTGCTGGTGCTAGAGGTGCTTTAGGTAGAGCAGAACAAAGTGGGTTATCTTCTACAGGACAGTTTGACCCAAGTAACGTAAGTAGTTTTTATAATCCGTATGAACAACAAGTAGTTGACCAAACTATGAAAGATGTTAGAGAAGGGTTAGCTAAAGGTGATATGGGTTTAAGAGACGAAGCTGTTAGCGGTGGAGCTTTTGGTGGTTCTAGGTCTAGATTAAGACGTGGTGAATTAGCAGAAGATACTGCAAGAGGTGCCGCAGAACAAATAGCAGCTATCCGTAGTGGTGGTTTTCAAAACGCTATGGGACAAGCACAATCAGCTTTCGAATCACAACAAGGTCGTCAACAAGGATTAGCAGGTTTACAAGCAGGGTTAGCAGGACAAGAAGGCGGTTTCGCAGGGCAACAAGCACAACAAGCATTGTCTAGAGGTCAACAGTTTGGTAATCTTTCTACAACAGAAGCACAAAACGCGTTAACAAGAGCAGGACAATTAGGTAGTTTAGAAGCACAACAAGCACAAGCTAAAATGGCTAGAGGCGAGGCTTTAAATCAATCAGAACAAATGGCTGTTAATAACCAAATGCAAAGAGGACAACAGTTAAATCAATTAGACCAACAACAATTTGGTAATCAGTTACAACAAGGACAACAGTTAGGTCAAATGGGGCAACAACAGTTCGGTATGGGATTACAAGGTGGTCAAGGACTAGCAGGATTAGGTAATCAAATGGCAGGTAGTATGCAAGGTACTGCTAGTCAGTACGGTGGTATGGCTAATGCTTTATCTGGGTTACAACAAGGTGATATTTCTTCTATGATGGGTATGGGTGGATTAGGTAGAGGTAGACAACAATCATTAATGGATTTAAATTACCAAAACTTTACAGGTCAATACAACTTACCTATGCAAACATTACAAAANGTTGGAGCACTTACTGCGTCTCTTGGACCTATGGCTGGTGGTTATGGTTATGCTGGAGGTGCCCCAAGTAATTCTAGTATTTATGCTCCGACTGGTGCTATGGGTAGTACTTTTAGTAATACTAGCTTTACTCAACCTCCTGCGACTGGTGGTGTTCAACCTCCTGCGACTGGTGGTGTTCAACCTTTTGCGACTGGTGGTTTTCAACCAGGAATTCCTGGTGCGTATCAAGCAAATAATAACTTTAGTCCACAACAGCAGTTTAATAATCCAGGACAATTTCAACAAGCTTAATTATGGCTAAATCACAATACACAGCATTCCCAACCTTCGGTGGACCTAAAGAAGGAGGAGGCATAATGGACGTTAAATTAAGTCCTAGCCAAATGAGATTTCCTAATGCTCGAAGACCAGGTCAAGCTTCAAAACCTGCAGAAGTCAATCCTTTAGCGTTTTTAGCTCCTTTCCTTTTACAAGGTATTGGCAGTAAACTTTTTGGAGAAAAAGAAATAGAAACTCCACAACCTGTTGATACAGCTATAGACAAAACTTTTTCTTTAGAAGATATACGTTCAGAATTATCTAGTCCTGAAAAAGCAGAAGCCGCTGCTGCAGAACTTTATGGACCTAAAACAAAATCAACACGAGGAGCTAAGATAGGCAGAGCCGCATTAAATTATTTACCTGCGTTATTTCTGGATGACCCTAGAGAACTTTCAGGATTTATGAGCTCAACAGCTAATATAGATAAGGCAGTAAAAGCTAAAGAAGCTCAAAGAACTAAATTTGTTGGTGATTATACTAATGCCATGGCGGGTAAAGTTTTAAACGTTACCCCAGCATACAGTCTAGATAATCCTGCAATAGCTCGTAATGCAATAGAAGGACCTAACGGTGGATTTTATGTACAAAGCGTAGGAGCAGCAGAAGATGCAACAATAAACGGTTCTAAAGTTAAAGCAGGAGAGTACTATAGAAACCCTAAATGGATTATAGGAGAACCTCTTAAATCAGGAGCATCGGTTAAAAAAACTAAAGACTCTGCCGCTAACGCATGGACAAAAGTGAGAGATGAATTAGAAACTGTAGAAACTAGTATGAAATCTTCTTTGCCTATGATGAATGATATCGTAGAAAACCTTATTACAAATCCTGAAACAGCTACTTGGTGGCAACCGCTTTTAAGATTAGGAGACCAAGTTCAAGCTATGGGACAAACTTTTAAAAATAAAGGTTTTGATATGACCAACAATAAACAAAACAATTGGTTCGATGTAACAACAGGTAAACCTACTGAAGCGTTTTTAACGGGTAAAGCGATACCTTATCAAAAAGAAGTTTATGACCCTAAAACAAATAGTATGAAAACAATAACAGCTAATTTAGATTTAGTTGGTATTTTTGGAGATGCAGGTAATAGTGCTGAATTTAGAACAGCTATCGTTAATATGGCTTATTTAGCAGCAGCGGCAAATGGTCAAACAGGAAAAAATTTATCGGATAAAGATTTAGCGTTACATTTAGAACAACTAGGAGCGACTTTTGGAGGTTCTGATGGGATTAAAACTCCAGAAGCTGCGATTAGAGCAGCTACAAGTTGGTATGGTAATACATTACAAAGTGTTAGTATAAAAATGCAAGCTCATGAAAGCAATAGTTTAGCTGCTGACTATCGTAGAGAAAACGATTCAGTTACACCTTGGGCTGAACGAATAATATCGGGTCAGTTTATCACAGGAAACGATGGTAGCCCTAGTAGAAGACAAAAATTATTACCTGTTAGTGCTATATGGTTAAGAGAAAACGATGAAAATTGGAATAAATATTTAAATTTATTAGCTAATGCTAAATATAAATATAGAGGTTCTGATGATACTGCTGTAGATGATGACCCTGTTTCTGGGATAGATTGGTTAAACCAATACTATAACCCTTACGCATTAATGTTAGATAACGCATCAGGTATTCTAAAAGACCCTGACGGTGTTGTAGTTCCTAAACCACCTCCAGGAAGAACAGGAATATAATGTCTATTTCAGAAGCAGACCTTAAAAAAGATATATTTTCTAATAAACCCATTTCTCCAGAGGTTAATCCAAATATTAAAGTTAAAGACAGATTTAATCCAACCCAAATAGACTTTCTTTATTTATATGACCAAATGGATGATGAAACATTAGCTCAATATGACCAAACGTATTTAAAAGAAAGAGGTGTTCCATTTAGTATAGAGATGGATAATTTATTAGGTACAGAAAAATCGAAAATTTTCCCCCCAGTACCTGTTGCTATTCCAGAAACAATAACTAACAGTGCTCAGTGGACAGATTATATATCAAAAAATTCTAGTGACCCTTCTTTCGTTCCCACTAATAATCCTGATGAAATAAGAGATATTATGGGGATAACCGAAGAAGCTTTTAATAAAGAAAGTATATTAAGAAATTCTCAACTTCGTATAGATGAACGTACAGGTTATCAATCGCCTTTAGCTTGGGATTTATATACCTATAGAAATCAAAAAGAGATGGGAGATGCAGGGGTAAATCCTTATCAAGGAGCCTCTACTGGAGAACGGTTTGGTGCTTCTCTTTTACCTAGAGGGATGGATGAAAACGATTTAAATAAAATGTTAGAAGATAAGCCAGTCTATGATGATATGGGTTATCGAATACCTACAGCGGAACGTTTGTTTCCTGGACGTCCTGTGGGAGAACAAGGTCCTTTAATCACGTATGAAAGAGATAAAGACGGAACATTAGTAGAAATGATTCCTTTTAATGACCCTGGATTTAATGGAAATGATTTAGCAGATTTTGTAACTAAAGAACTTCCTGCGATTTCAGGTGAACTTCTTGCTTTATATCTTACAAGAAAACCGAGGTTAGTTGGTGCTCGTTATTTTAAACCAACGTCAACTAAAATAATTGATTTTGGAAAAGATGCTACGCTAATGGGTGCAGGAGCTGCTAGTGGAGATTTTATAAAATTAGCGGCAGGAGAACTAGCTTATGATGGTTTTGAAGACCCTGAATTTTTTGAACAAGCTTTTAAAGAATCTGCTTTAATAGGTGCTTATGCTACTGCAGGTAATTCTGCTGCAATTGGTTTAATGAATGGAGCACGAGGTACGTGGAATTTTATAACGGGTAAAAATCCTCCTGATTTTATTATACAAAGATTAGCTGACTTACGAAATGATTATCAAAAAGGTTTAAAAGCTAGAGGAGTAAAAGAAGGTACACCAGAAGCAACGGCTCTTTTTGATGAAATTATTGGTGCTAGCCCAACAGAAATAAAAAAAGTAATGGAAGAAGTTACTGGTGTTAATTACACTATATTCCAAGGGGAAGGAATGCAAGGAACAGATGCTAATTTTTCATTAGCTATGTTAAAAATAATGAGAGAAAAAGGTTTTTCAGCTAATAAAACAGTAGAAATTTTAGAAAATCAAATATTCGATAATGAATTAGCTAGAAATATATTTGCTCAAGATTTATTATTAAACTCTAAAACATTAGAAGGTGCAAAACAATCTGCTGCTGAATTAGCTGAAGCATTAGGTCCTAAAGGACAAAATTTAATTAACGATACTTTTATGAAAGAACTAGACGAGGCTTGGGAAGTTTACGGAACTGCTGCAGAATTAGGTACAGCAGATATGCAAGCATTAATAAACTTAGGATTAGACCCTGCTGAATTTGGTATAAGTAGGTCTAATTTAGAAAGAAATAGAATTAAAGGACTTAATGAAACAGTTGATGAACTTCCTGGAGAACTAGGTGATGATATAGCGTCGAGCCGTTATACTTTTGGTAAAATAAGAGACCCTCAGGCTCAATTAAACTTATATAACGAACCCACTTTATCAAGACTGGCTTTAATACAAAAGAATTTTTTAAAAGACTCTAGTGATAAAATAAATGTTTTAGTTAATGATAAATATGCAGGATTAAGTACCTCGATGAATTATAAATCTCCTTTAGCTGTGGCTATAAGAGAAATTTTAAAGAAAGACGGTGGGAATATTTTTGTAAAAGATAAAGCTTTAGCTGATTGGTTTTATAAAGACGCAGGTATTTCTCCAACGAACGGTTCAGTAAAAGCCGCGTTGTTACAAATGCAAGGACGGTCTGAAGCAGGTCAATTTGGAGGTACGACTTTTACTTTTAAAGAAATGCATGAATTAAAAAATAAATTAAAACAACTTAAAAACAGTGTAAAAGGTAAAGCTAAAGAACCTTCAGTTAATGCAATTCAAGATGTTATCAATGCTATAGAAAAACAACAAGAAATTATGTTTAAAAATGCATCTAAACAACTGAAAAATTCAGACGAAACTATAAAACAGTATAGAGACAGAACTGATTTTGGCTCTGATTATTTTGATTCATTAGCTCAATACGGGGAAAGAGCACTAACCGCTAATAATGTATTCATAAGAAATTTATTAAACAAGGGAAGAACTAACCCAGAAAGTATGGTGAATGCTATGTTTAGTAGTAAGGAAGGAGGAGAACATTATCATGTAATAGCAGACCCGTTATTTAAAATGTTACGTGAAGATACTTCAGGAGAAGGATTTAACGTGTTAATGCAATTACAAAAAGGGATTGGGGCTAAGTATAAAGAACAGGTCATAGAACCTTTTATGGTGGGTACTAGAAAAGATTTTAAAGGCATGAAAGAAGCTCATGATAAATGGATGAAACAAAACGGTGGTTTATTAAAAAGTTCTTTTTACACTGATAATATCGAAACAATAGTTTCAAGACCTCCTCAGTGGGATAGTTTAAATTCTACCATGCGGTATGTTGAATCAATAACCACAAAAAGAGATGAAACATTAGCTAGGATAACTAAAGAATTTTCACCGTTTATTGATGGCGACCCCGAAACTATGATTTTAAGTATTATTCGTGGAGATGAACTGCTTAATGCTTCAGGTGGTATTCAAATGAGGAAAAAATTAGCCAAAATAGTTAATTCCAGTAGCGACCGTGAATTAAAAAACCAATTGAATTCAGTTGTTAGAGCTGATATTTATAATCAAGTAATAGATGTAGGTCCTGACGGTCTTAAAACAATTAATCCAGATAAACTTAATGACCTATTAACAGGAAATTATGTTTCTTCAACACCTAAAGGACAAGAAATTCCAGTTACTTTTGATAAACTATATAGTATGTTTTTAAAACCTAACGAACTTGCTAATATTAAAAAGTTAAACGCAGCCGTTCAACAATCAAAAAGAATGAAAGAAGTAGATACTGAGGTTGTCGGAGGAGCTTTAAGACTAGGAGAGCAAGAAAAATTAGATATACCTACGTTGGGTAGATTACTTTTTGGTCCTTTAAATCCATATACCTATAGGTTCGGTTGGAGAGATAGAATGTTACAAGTACAAACTAACGATTTATTAGCTCGTTCTATACAAGACCCTAACTTATTAGATAAATTAGTAAGGCAGATGAATAGAAAAACTAATGTAGATGATACAATACGTTTTTTATATTCATTAGACACTATTCAATCGAACGATATGGCTAGAAATTTAGAAGGAATAAAAGAAGATGAAAGTTTTGATGATACAGCTTTTCAATCAGAAGCAGGAGAAAGTCCTTTTAGGTCAGAAGAGTATTTATTTTACTTACAGGAATTTATGAAAACAACAGATAATAAAAACTTAAAACCTACAACAGGACTATTACCTGCTCAATTAAGAACAGGTCTTCAAATGGCTCCTATTTCAGTACCACTGGCTGCAGCAGCTGGAGCAGCTACAGGATTTAATGTGGTGGGTAATGCGTTAGGTAACTCTATGGGAGGACAAAATTAATGGCAAGTGTGTTTAACAACCCCTTTACAAAAGCTTTTAATAGGGCAAGTTCGCAAATGCGTCCTGCTCCGTACATACCACCAGAAATACAAGAAGCGATTGATTTAAGAAAAGATGCTAACGATTCTAGACAGATAGCTACTGACCAATACGAAGCAGATGTAGCTGATTTTAAAAACAATTTAGCTACAGAAAAAGAACAAGGTATAGCTTCATTACCACAAGCACCTGTAATGACTCCTCGTAGAGACGAGCCTATATTTACTCCGCCTCCACAAGGATTTAATGGTAATCCGTTTGGAGATATTTTTGAGCCTCCGTTTGAACCTCCGTTTGAGCCTCCAATAAACGATGGACCAATATTCCCACCTGAAGATGGACCAAGATTCCCTCCTGGAAATGGACCAAGAAAAGGAAGACCTCCGTTTGAGCCTCCGTTTGAGCCTCCGTTTGAACCTCCATATGACCCACCTGAAGATATTATACTGCCGCCACCACCACCACCTCCACCGCCGCCGAGTGGACCGATAAATCCGTATACAGGTGAAGCTATGAGAAATCCGTATACACCGTACGAACAACCGTCTAACGAAAGTAATTTTAATAGGGCACAAATGATGGACCCTCGATTGTTTGGTTCGGCTCCTGGATTCGAACCACCACCACCTATAAGGTTACCAAAATTACCAGATGACGGCGGAGGAAGAAAACTACCAAAACCACCACAGGTGCCACCAAAAAGACGTCCTCATATAATGCCGCAAGGTATGAATATGGGCGGAGGCATTTCACAGTTGCCAATGCAAGGACAAGGTGATACACTAACAACACAGGTATTCCAAGCGGGATTCCGACCAAGGAGATAATTATGGACCCAAATGAAAAATTAACAGGTATAACATCAATGGCACCCCCAGGAATGGGTGGACCGCCTCCAGGACCTCCGATGGGTGGACCTCCAATGGGGGGACCTCCCCCAGGAATGGGTGGTGGACAACCTCCAATGCCTGAACAAGGAATGGGTGAAATGGCTATGGAAGGACAACCTCCTATGGAAGAAGGAGCTCCAGACCCTCAACAAGATGCAATGATGTTAGCTGAAGCTGTTGTAGATAGAGCAGGTGGGGATATAAACGCAGCTATCGGTTTAATTGATAATACTAAAGATATGTTAATACAAGCGGCAAGTGCTGGTGGTCAAGAACCACAGATGATGA
>JGI24005J15628_10001595_pt1 | contig 12064 bp, 11 predicted proteins | sample LinPmetageLP40_FD_15628 | JGI IMG/M metagenome (IMG submission 15628)
AGCAATGCGTAATGTTGGGAATATATAATTTCATGTGATCAATGAGTGATTTGGTAGCTTTATCAGAACCATCATCCGTAATAATAATTTGGTTTGGCATTATAGTTTGCCTTGAAACACTTTTAAGAACTAAATCAAGTGCTTCTGGCCAATTATATGTGGAAATCATCAGCGCAACAGTTGGTCTGCTTTCTTTCTTCTTTATTTCGAAATAAGTATAATACTTTATAAAAACTGTAAATGAGGATACCATTGATATCATCAAACCCTTAGCTCCCTCGGTAAATCCAAGTTTAATAATATAGTCTCTAAGAAATCTATAAAATGGACTTGTGAGTAGTTTGAATATGTTGAGTTTTTGTCTGGTTTCATAATATGCCTGACCAGCTATTTTGGCATATTTTATTTGCCGATCTATATAATCCGAAAAATCCGAAAATGAGTAATGAAATAAGTCTCCATCTAAATGACCAATACTTGTTCCATTATCGATTACAACTTTCTCATGAATAACACCATCCCATTTACCATAATTTTTATCCCAAAGCCTGATTTTAGTGTCAGGATACCATCCACAAGTTTTTACTGGTTTATTGGCATAATAAGTCAATCGATTAAAGTCATAGGCATGATAATGACAATCATTTTTAATTTCTTTTATCGAAGAGAGTAATTTATCAGATAGTGCTTCATCTGCATCCAATGAAAGCACATAATCGTTTGATGTATGTTTTGAAGCTTCATTTTTTTGTTCAGTGTATCCATCAAAGTCATGTTGGATAAATTTTGCGCCATATAGTGAACAGATATCGGCTGTCTTATCACTTGAATATGAGTCCAATACAATGATTTCATCGGCAATATCCTTTACCGAATCAAGGCATCTTTTGATATTGTTCTCCTCGTTGTAAGTAATAATGACAACTGATATCCTGATAGATGGCATTTCTTGGTGCATTTATGTTTTAGTTACAAATTAACCGTTTATTTGTAACTATATCAATCAAACCATTCTACTACAATAAAATTTATGAAAGTTGCAGGCTTTACTTTTGTTAGAAATGCTGTGAAATATGGGTATCCAGTCAAGGAAGCCATCCTATCAATACTTCCACTCTGCGATGTTTTTGTAGTAGCAGTTGGTGATTCAGAAGATGCAACATTAGATGTTATTAAATCAATTGACTCTGACAAAATTAAAATTATTGAGACGGTTTGGGACGATAGCTTGCGTGAAGGTGGTAGGGTGCTGGCGACAGAAACGGACAAGGCTTATGCTGCTATTCCCAGCGACACGGATTGGGCGTTCTACATTCAAGGGGATGAAGTGCTTCATGAGAAGTATTATCCTATTATACGAGAGTCAATGGATAAGTATCAGGACAATCATAATGTAGAGGGGCTGCTTTTTAAGTACAGACATTTTTATGGTTCCTACGATTATATTGGTGATTCTTATCAATGGTATAGAAGAGAAATTCGACTATTCAAATACAATCAAAATGTGTTCTCATATAAGGATGCACAGGGATTTAGAAAGAAACCGAATGAGAAACTTAGTGTTAAGTTGATTGATGCCTATATACATCATTATGGTTGGGTGAGAGAACCTGAAGCTATGCAGAAAAAGAGGGTCAGTTTTAGCTCATTATATCACGATGATCAATGGGTTGATAAGCATATAGGTGATGCTGATTCATTTGATTATTCGGGTATAGATTCGTTGAAGAAATACAACGGTACACATCCTAAAGTGATGATTTCGTTAATCGAACAAAAGAACTGGAAATTTGATCATGACTTATCTCAAAATAAACGATCATTCAAAGATAAATTGAAGATGTTTGTAGAGAAGATCACTGGTAGAAGAGTTGGAGAATACAGAAACTATAAATTAGTCTGAAACACTCATTTCGTCCCTTATCATTCTCCTATTATATTCTTGAATAAATGATTGCGTGTGTCTGAGCATCATAGTATTAGTGCCACCCATTGATTTCATGTTATTTTTGAATAGGGGATCTTCTACATAGTTGTACATTCCAGTTACATCTTTGCCATTATATTGCAATAAGTACTCATTGCTGAAACAATGATAATTACCACTCATGTGTCCGATTGCATAATGTGAAGTAGTAGTATCCATCATATTTTGACCGAAAGCGATGTAGTCATTGGGGTAGTTGAGCATTTCTAGCACAGTTGGCATGATGTCAATTTGCTGTACCGCAATGGATGTGTTGACTTCCTTCAATGAACTCTCAGATGGATCGAAAACAACCATTGGGACTGCAAAAAAGCCTGGAGGAGTTTTGTATTCAGGAAGATCGCTAAAAGTAGAGGAATGGTCAGCGGTGATCACAAAAATTGTATTCTCATACCATGGCATTTTTTTAGCCGTTTTGAAAAATTGCTTGAGTGCAAGGTCAGTGTACCCAATCGTCTCCTGAATCGGTAAGTTTCCTTCTGGAAAAGTATTTTTGTATTTTTCCGGTAAGCTGAAGGGGTGATGAGAGGAAACGGAAAACAACGCGGTCATAAAGGAGCCTTCTATTTCATTCATCTTATTCGCATAAAACTGAAAGAACTCCTCATCCCAAATTCCCCAAGTCCCATCGAAATCATCATCATTGTCATATTCGGTCATGCCAAAATAGTCGTCAAAACCAGCTTGATTCGTAAATGCATCAAAGCCCATCGACCCATTGGGAGCACCATGGAAGAATGCAGTATAATAGTCTTGCTTTTTTAATGTTTTTGCAATACTCGAAATGCGATTCCCAGAATAGTGAGATAAGATAAAAGGCTCTACAAGTGAAGGAATACTGGCGATACAGGAAGGCATTCCTGATATAGACTTACGCCCATTGGAGAAGGCATGTTTGTAGGCATATGAATGTTGAATAAGTGAATCTAAGAACGGTGTAAACCCTTGATAATTAGGAATGTCTTTATTCAATGCTCCAACGTGTTCGCGCCCAAAACTTTCAAGGATAAACAGCACAATATTTTTGCTGTTAAACGAACTATCATCCTTGACATTATGATAGGCAGTATAGATTTGTTGTTGCTCTTCTACCGTGTCGAAGTAATGAACTTCCTGAAGAGGCTTCTTATTTGCTGATCTCAAAATAGCAAATGGTGTATTCAACACTATAGCTCTCTCGTTTGGCTTATTGATATATTTGGAGGCATTGCTCAGAGTAATAGGTCGTGTGCTATGTTTGAATCCACCCCTTATCCCTGCAACACACAATCCACCCACAACCACTAGAATGAGGCTATGAATTCCTAAATAAATGTGCCATTTTGTTGTTGGTGCTTCCTTAATTTTTATTTTTTGGTTTGCCCAATATAGAATTGCTATTAGGATTATTGCCATGAGTAGCATATACCAGTATTCTAGCAGAAATTGCCCAAGCAGGCTACCCATATTGGTTTCGTTTTTGAACTGCTGGAAAGCAGCACTTGTGGTTCTTTTTAAGGTGATCTGGTAGTAAACAGTATCTGCAATATTGGTTAATACACCAAGAGATAGTGGTACAATATGAAACCACATTGTAATCTTTTGATACCGATGATGATGTCTGAACTTGAATGGAATCAGCTGTGTTAGGATATACGGAAGATGAAGTAAAAGCAACACCGACAAATCAAAAATAAGCCCCCCATAAAATAGTTTAAGCAAACCAGTAAATGTGACACTTGAGAAATAATCTAAATTATAAACATAGAAAATGACCCTGCACATGAAAAACAGTATCAAAGACAACGCAATACGAGCAAATAATGCCAGTGTGATATTCATGTTAGTTCTCATGCGTGAAATAATTGTCTCACCGTGTGCTTAAAACTTCGAAATAGTCTCTGGATTGTATTCATTATGAACTCAGCTATTTTGTAGCTTAGAGATGATCGGTCAATATACGGACTAGTTTGACGAGCACTATTGTTAAGATATACCAATTCCAATTGACACTGAATGGCACTCAAATACTGATTCATTTTAGCATCGATCACCTGAATGCCAGTATCAGTTTGTAGGAAATTCCGAATCTGTGGATCTCCATGAAGATATCCTGATTGGTGAATTTTGTTAAGTGTTTCGACCACATTTTGGTAAGCGTCTTGCGAACAAGCCACCCCTTCTACAAATGAACAGAGATACCATGAATCAACGACCATTCCCAATTTTTTCTTCTCAACTACTACCAGAGGCTTATTCGATTCAACGCCTATTTCTTGTAACTTAATCATGCTTAAGCATGACTGCAAAGCTTCAGATTTTCTAAGCAGTGTAGTGAATCGAATCCATTTTCGCTCATTTTTCTCAACGGGCTCCTTCAGTATCAAGGATTCGTCATTGACATTGATTAGATATACCATGCTTCTTGACGAGTCTTTCAGGGTCTTGTTCAGATGGTAAGTCTTATCAAGCACTGTATCAATCATCTCCTTAGCACTTTTCCATGGCACAAAGTGATGAACAGTATATCCTCTATATAGTTGGGATGCAGTTTTCAAAATCGTGTCAAAAATAATGCATTAACATGAGTTGAGTATGACATCAGTAGAAAATGTATAAGATTTTTATCATGACCCTATCTCCAGTATTTGATGTGTCGTGGTCATGATAAATTATAAATAAAAATCGCAATAATATATCCATCTTACGCGGCACTACGTTCCTATATTTTTCACTATTTTTGAAGTACATGTCAACAGAGGAAGAAAATAAGCCAGTGCAACAATATTCCGATAAGGAAAAGGATGCTGTTTTTGAGAAAGAGTTTTTCCCACACATCAATGCGATGTATAATTTTGCGCATAGATTGACATTTGATGAGGATGACGCCAAAGACTTAGTCCAAGATACTTTTATGAAGGCGTATCGTTTCATTAACTCTTTCCAACAAGGAACTAATGCGAAAGCATGGTTGTTCCGAATACTGAAAAATAGTTTTATCAATGATTTTCGCAAGAAAAGTAAGCAGCCTGCTAAGGTCGATTATCAAGAAGTAGAGTCTTATTACAATTCGGAAAAAGTAGATAAACCCATCACCTCAGATCTTCGTGTGGAGTCTGTACAACACATGATCGGAGATGAGATTTCTAATGCACTCAATGCTTTGGAAGTTGATTTCAGAACGGTGATCATTCTCTGTGATTTAGAGGGGTTCAAGTATGATGAAATGGCAAAAATCCTGGATATACCAATAGGTACTGTTCGGTCTAGACTGCATCGTGCAAGAAATCTTCTCAAAGAAAAACTGAGAGACTATGCTAATAAAATGGGATATAAATAATAGGTAGGCTATGAGTTCATTATTTTCTAAGTTGTTTGGCAAAATGGGAAACAAAGAATGTCCCGAGCGGGATAAGTGCCTCGATATACTCAATATGGTATTAGATGGTGAAGCCAGCGAAGAACAAAAGAGGTATCTTAATTTGCACATTGATGCTTGTTTGCCTTGTCTCAATGATTATAACCTAGAGAAGGCTATTAAAGAATTACTGCTGACAAAGTGTAGCAAAATCGATGTCCCTAATGGGCTTGCTGAAGCCATCAAATCAAAACTTTCCGAGCAAGTAGATCAATCGTAGATTAAGCCCTTTTTTACATACGAATTAACTTGCTGTCGATAGATATGAAGTGACATGTTTACATTAAATTCGTGGCAACATAATTTGATTCAAACAGTATTGGTATAACTTCATGCACAAAGGCAAGGCATTCATTTTTTCTGCACCATCCGGATCCGGTAAAACCACGATTGTCCATCACCTATTAGAGAATAACGACAATTTGGGATTCTCAATATCTGCTTGTACCCGTGATAAACGTGGACGATCAGAAAACAATGGCAAAGATTATTATTTTCTAGAACCAGATGACTTTAGGTCTAAGATTGCTAATGATGAATTTGTAGAGTGGGAAGAAGTATATGCTGGGAATTTTTATGGCACTTTGAAGTCTGAGGTAGCGCGCATATGGGCGGAAGGAAAGCATGTAATTTTTGATGTGGATGTCAAAGGAGGCTTGAATCTTAAAAAATATTTTGGCGAGGATGCTCTGGCGGTCTTTGTGAAAGTACCTTCTATTGAGGTGCTTGAAAAGAGGTTGAGCGATAGAGGGACAGAATCTGAAGACAGTCTTTCCAGACGACTTTACAAAGCAAGTTTTGAGATGGGGTTTGAGGATCAATTTGATGTAACCCTGGTGAATGAAAGCTTAGATAATTCCCTGGAGTCTGCCCAAAAGTTGTTTGAAGATTTTATAAAATAACCGTACCACATCATGAACATAGGCCTGTTCTTCGGTTCATTCAACCCTATTCATATAGGTCACCTGATCATTGCCAATGTGATGGTTGAAACTACTGATATTGACAAGGTGTGGTTCGTGGTCTCCCCTCAAAACCCGTTCAAAAAGCGCAGTACATTGCTTCATGAATTTGATAGAATGGATATGGTACGTGCTGCTATCCATGACAACTATCAACTCGAAGCATGCGATGTAGAGTTCAATATGCCAAAGCCAAGCTATACAGTAGATACATTGGCTTATCTAATGGATAAGCATCCAAATAAGAACTTCAAGCTCATTATAGGCGAGGATAATTTGACGCATTTCCATAAATGGAAGAATTATGAACAAATCTTGAAACATGGCCTTTATGTCTATCCAAGGCCACATGCTCAGAAAACTGACCTCCATGATCACTCGCTGGTCAAGATGGTCGAGTCACCAATGGTAGATATATCAGCTACTTTTATACGCCAATGTATCAAATCTAATCAATCCATTATGTATTTAGTACCCAAAGAAGTAGAGGAGTTGATTGAGGGAAGAAAATATTATTTAAAGTGAATCAGCATGAGAATCCTTATTGTATATCACTCAGTCATTCCAGCAATTAAATACGGTGGTACAGAACGGGTGATTTGGTATTTGGGGAAAGCACTTGTGAGTATGGGGCATGAAGTCACATACCTGGTAAATGAAGGCTCATATTGCGATTTTGCCAAGGTTATATATATTGACAATACACGCAGTTTTCATGAGTCAATTCCTACTGATATAGATGTTATTCATTTCAATGAGACGCCACCTGAACCAGAGAAAATAAAAAAGCCTTATGTGGTAACTATTCATGGTAACATCCCAATCTCCAGCATAAGTTTGATCTTAATACCATATTTGTCTCGAAAAATCATGCGACCAGACATGGATCTACTTCTTATGTCTACAATGGACTGGACTGGGATGACTATGACAAACCAGATTTCCATTCTCAAAAAAAGTATTTTCATTTTCTTGGCAAGGCTGCCTGGCGCGTAAAAAACGTCAAAGGTGCAATTAGTGTAATAAAGGGGACTCATTCTGAACGCTTGAGTGTGTTGGGAGGAGTACGTTTCAATTTCAAACTTAGGATCCGATTTACCTTTTCTCCACGGATTAGTTTCTATGGTATGGTTGGCGGAAAGGTAAAGGATAATTTGATTAAGCATTCTAAGGGTTTGATATTCCCAGTAAAGTGGCATGAGCCATTTGGTTGGCCATTACTGAAAGCCTGTATTATGGATGCCCAGTATTTGGCACGCCCTATGGCTCACTTCCGGAATTAGTGAATGAGGATGTTGGATTTTTATCGAATAAAAGAAGTGAACTTACTCAAGCAGTAGAAGAAGTGAGTAAATATTCTCGCAAACGATGTCATGAATATGTGTTGGAAGAGTTCAACAGCATCAAAATGGCCAAATCGTATCTTGAACGATACGAGCGTGTACTTGATGCAGAGGCCTTGAATTCTGAGCGACCTAANTTAGNAAACATGAACCAGCCTAGGTTCATGGATTGGATTGAATAATTCTTTCCCAACCCCAAGCAACCAATTTCACGAACCTTGCATCTACTCGTTACACTAGAGATAAAAGCAACTAATTTCACACGCTTTCGTCCAAGATGTCGTTAACTATTTGACCATTATTAACAAACTTGCAAAGAGCATGAGAATAATTTTTACGATCATCACTTTCTTTACTTTTTTCAGCTCAGTACTAGGTCAAGGAATTAAAGGATACATATACGATCAAAATAAAGAGGTACTTCCATATGCCACGATCTATGTGCGAAATATAGAATCAGGTACTACTACCAATATAGAAGGATACTATGAAGTCAAGCTCACACCGGGCAAGTATGATGTGGTTTTTCAATATATGGGCTATGAGTCAGCCATCAAAGTGGTAGAAGTTGGAAACGTTTTGTCACAATTAGATATTGTATTAAAGCCTCAGACCATCCTACTAAAGGATGTTGTAATAAAGGCGGGTAAAGAAGATCCTGCATTTACAATCATGCGTAAGGCCATTGCCAAAGCGAAATATCATACCAATCAGTTAGATAGTTATTCCGCAAAGGTCTATATAAAGGGATCGGGAAGATTAATTGATTCTCCATTTTTCCTTAGAAAAGTAATTGCCAAAGAAGGAATTGATTCTACATCAGCTTTTGCAGAAGAGTCCGTAATCGAGGTAAAATACACCAGACCCAATCAATACGAAGAACGGGCCATTTCTATTCGTTCGAGTGGTGAGTCTAACAATACGAGTCCAACATCTTATATCAATGGAAGTTTTTACGAGCCAAAGATTGTCGATGCCATCTCACCATTGTCACCAAGAGCTTTTGCTTACTATCGTTTTATATATAAAGGGACATTTGTGGATCGTGGTTACTCAGTGAGTAAAATCAAAGTAATACCACGCTCTAAGGGTGACGATGTATTTGAAGGTGATTTACTGATCATTGAAGATCAGTGGAGCATTCACAGTTTAGATTTGAAAACCACCAAGTTTGGCATCGGACTGCGCGTCAATCAGATATATGACCCGATTGAGAATAAAGTCTGGATGCCTGTGAGTCATAAGTTTGATATTGAAGGGACATTTTTGGGCTTTGACTTTGAATACGACTATCTCGCAACGGTGAGTAATTATAATATCACGATCAATCCAGATCTAGATACAGAGTTTGAAGTGATTGACGACAAAGTAGATGAAGAGCTGGCCAAGAAAATAGAAGAGGATAATAAAAAAATCAAACAAACTGATTTAGTAGAAAAACTTCAGTCTGGGAAGGAATTGACTCGTAAAGACTTGAGAAAGCTGATGCGAGAGTATGAAAAAATAGAAATGGAGGAAGGTCCTAATGTTGATGTGATAGGTATCAGAAAGACAAGTATAGACTCCACCGCCTATAATAATGATTCTACCTATTGGGCAAAGATAAGACCTGTGCCACTGAGTAAATATGAAGTGAAAGGGTATCATAAACTCGATAGTATGACAGAGGTGGATGCAAAAGCTGCGAAAGGTGACTCGACTAAAGTTGGGAGAAAGAAGGGCTTTCATGTAGCTGATTTGTTATTGGGAAATACTTATAAAGTAGCTGATAGGACACATTTAAGACTAAAGAGCTCTTTGCAGACACTAGGATTTAATACGGTGGAGGGGTTCAACTTTGAATACGGATTGCAGCTTACCAAAACATTTGAAAATAAGCATTGGTTGAGTTTGGAACCTACGATTCGCTACGCATTTGCCAGAGAAAAATTAATAGGAGATGTGAAAGCTAGATGGAAGTGGTCGGATAACACAAGTTGGACTTTTGCTGGAGGGAGAAGCATTAATCAGTACAATTCTAATAGACCAATTCATCCGATCATAAACACAATAAGTACTTTATTCAATGAGCGAAATTACATGAAAATATATGAGCGAGATTATTTAGGAATCAAGTTCGATCAAAAAATTAGTGATAAACTGAAATTTTCTATAAATACTACTTGGTCTGAACGCCATCAGTTATACAACAATACAAGTTATACTATTGTAGATGCAGATGATAAGACGTATAGTCCTAACTCTCCAGCAAATGACGAACTTCTCAACACGGAATTTATCACTCATCAGGCGACTACTACCGATCTGTCAATCCAATATATCCCAAATATCAAATACCGAATCGTCAATGACGATAAGAGAATAGTAAAGGGAGGATCACCAACGATTACCATGAACTTTAGAAATGGACTTGATGTGGGAGATAGTGATGTAAGGTATAGTTTGTTGGATTTGGGCGTGAAACAGAGTTTTAAGATGGGAGCTAAAGGGAGGCTCTCTTATAAAATTAATGGAGGGGTGTTTTTGAACAACGATAAAATGACTTTTGTAGACTACAGACACTTTATGGGAAATAGGATATTTATCCAAACTACGGATCCCGTAGGACGATATAGGTTGTTGGATTATTATAGGTCAAGCACAGCTGATAATTATATTTCTTCATTTGCACATTATGATTTTAGGAAATTGTTGCTCTCACGCTTTCATTTTATTCAAAAGAAAGGCCTCAAGGAAGCTTTGTTTATCAATTATTTGGGAACAGATGCATCAGAGAATTACACTGAGGTCGGTTATAGTATCAACAATATTTACCGACTGTTTCGAGTGGAAACTATCGCGGCATTTCGCAACGGGAAGTATTATGATTGGGGGATTCGCGTAGGTATTTCTACGAATCTAAGCAATCTGGTTAGAATCGAGAACTAGACTTCGCTCTTATCGAGTAGTTTAGGAAGGTTCTCTAATATGTCCGCTGTCATTTGATCTAGGTCATATTTTGGCTGCCAGCCCCAATCGGTTCGAGCAGGAGTATCATCAATGGAGTTCGGCCAAGAGTCTGCGATAGCTTGTCTGAAGTCTGGTTCAAAGTTTATTTTGAATTCAGGGATTCGTTTCTGAATCGAAGCGGCAATTTCGTCTGGAGTGAAGCTCATTGCACTGATGTTATAGCTTGACCGAATTTTCACTTTGTCGGCATCAGCTTCCATCAAGTCAATAGTCGCTTTCACAGCATCCTCCATGTACATCATGGGCAGTGCTGTCTCTTTTGAAAGGAAACAATTCAAATTCTCACCTTGCAGGGCCTTGTAATAAATGTCAACAGCATAATCTGTTGTGCCGCCCCCTGGAAGAGCTTTGTATCCTATCAGCCCTGGATATCTTAAGCTTCTTACATCTACACCATATTTTTCGAAGTAATAGGCACACCATCTTTCTCCGGCCAATTTACTAATGCCGTAAACCGTGTTTGGATCCATTACGGTATTTTGCGGAGTATTATCTACGGGTGTGCTTGGTCCAAATACAGCTATCGAACTTGGCCAATATATTTTTTCTAGATTATGTGTTCTGGCAATTTCTAATACATTGAGCAAGCTCTCCATGTTTAGGGCCCAAGCCAGCTTAGGCTTCTCTTCTCCTTTGGCGGAAAGAATGGCAGCCAAATGATAGATTTGGTCAATTTTGTATTGTTTGACCAAGGCTNCCAGACCTTCTTTNTCCATGGCGTTGAGTACTTCAAAAGAGCACTTGAACCTAGAAGTTTTCGGTTCTCGGATGTCAGTGGCTAAGACATGCTCGCTGCCATGTAAATCACACAACGCCAAAGTCAATTCAGAGCCTAATTGCCCACATGCGCCTATCACCAATACATTACTCATATCTATCAATTATTGTGCACGCAAAGTACTAAATGCTGCCAAATAATCATCAATGAAAAGAGAAGTAATGCTCGAACTGATGCCGTATTTCCCCCAAGACTAAATTATTTTGAGATCATGAAAGTTGACGGTGTAACCAGAAAGGTTAGCAACTAGTTCTCAGTGATTTCTACTTCGACACGAACGTTGAGGTTGGCCTGACCACTATGCTTGTCATGTATCATTTTCTTTCCTCCCCAACCTTTTATTTCTATTCTAGACTGGGCGATACCTCGTTTCACAAGGTAATGTTGGATAGTCTCAGCACGATACAGTGAGAGCTTTTGAGCACTCCCCACAGTTTCTACGTGCTTGTCAGACTTAATACTGAAGAGATCATCATTGTCGTGATCACCTAAATGAATAACTTTTCCATGCGAGTTTCCATTGGTGTGGCCGTGAAGCTTAATTTTCATTTCTGCGTTTTCATTCATCATCGTAAACAAATCCTCTAA
>JGI24005J15628_10001598_pt1 | contig 12057 bp, 9 predicted proteins | sample LinPmetageLP40_FD_15628 | JGI IMG/M metagenome (IMG submission 15628)
TTTTAATAGAGCCTAGGATCATAACTGAAATATCCCAGGTCTTATGAATCGACTCATTTAAAGCCTCAAAAGGACCATAAGAATAATTTTTTATCATATTTTTTGGCCAATCTGGAACTCTAACAGACATACCAACTTTCCCTATATTTTTTCCTTCAGCCGATGTGGTTAGCTCGGGGGTTATTCTTTTATTTAATATAGTATTTTCACGTTTCACCTGTAAATTTATATTTTCAGACGGTCGAAGCTGCACATATTTAACCCATTCTGACCAGTCTGATAAAGAATATCCATCTGCCGACAACAGCAAATCTCCTTGCTTTAATTCTGATTTTTCTGCCGGACTTTTTGGTATAACTGCATCAACTATAGGGGGAACTTTTGGTGAAAATAATATTATACCTATACTCTCAAGTGGATTTAGCTCTGAAGATCCAGACATCCAATTATTTAAACTACCGCTATAATTATAATTTTCAGGGCTATCTGGGAACTTAACTGTAAAATTTATCTTTCCTGACTCTCCAATACGATTTATCAGCTGTGTATGCAGCTTTTGGATGGTGGGGGTTTGCTTTCCGTCAATAGCAATAATTTGGTGTCCTGGTCTGATACCAGCTATTTCAGCAATGGATCCAGGTGCAATTGATCCAATAACAGGAACTATGCCTATCACTCCATTCATAAATAGTACCCAATATATCAATATGGCTAATAGAAAATTGGCGGCTGGGCCAGCAATTACAATAGCCATCCTCTGCCAAACATTTTTCTGGGTAAATGCATAAGGTAGATCCTCTGGGGATACAGACCCCTCTCTTTCATCTACCATCTTTACGTAACCACCCAATGGTAAAGCTGATAGAACAAACTCAGTTCCTTTTTTATCCTTCCATTTGTAAAGTTTAGAGCCAAAGCCGATGGAAAAACGAATAACTTTTACACCACATTTTCTAGCCACATAGAAGTGTCCGAATTCATGAAATGATATCAATACAGCAAGGGCAAGTAGTGTATAAAAAATTGTTACAAGTAAGTCCATCTAAGCTCCTGTTAAAAAAATTAAATTTCTGACTGTATAGTGTTACCTTTTAAAATATTCAGAGATTAATTTCAAGGTCATTTCTCGTGATTTTTTATCGCATATTTGAATAGCTTCGAGCGAATCTGGGTTTGTTAATGTTGTCTTCTTTAATGTAAGTGCTACTATTTCTGCTATTTCTGAAAACATAATCTCTTTGTTAAGGAACGCTTCTACAGCTATTTCATTGGATGCATTTAAAGTTATTGGTGCACTACCTCCTGCTTTTGCAGCTTTTATTGCTAACGATAAACAGGGAAATTTCTTCAAGTTTGGCGACTCAAAATCCAGTCGCATTGCACTGATAATATCTAAACTATTCACTCCAGAGGAAATTCTCTGAGGCCAAGCAAGGGCATGTGCAATAGGAGTTCTCATGTCAGGGTTACCCAGCTGGGCTAAAATCGAACCATCTAAATATTCTACCATTGAATGCACAATACTTTGAGGGTGCACAACAACCTCTATCTGATCAGGCGTAAGACTAAAAAGCCAGCAAGCCTCTATTAGCTCAAGTCCCTTATTCATCATGGTCGCAGAATCAACTGATATCTTTTTACCCATTTTCCAATTAGGGTGAGAGCAAGCCTCATCTATTGTTATCGTAGACATGCTATTTAGGTCTCGAGTTCTAAAAGGGCCACCTGATGCTGTTAATAAGATCTTATTGATACCACTCTCTTTTGAACAGGCATAATCATGGGGCAGACATTGAAATATAGCGTTATGCTCGCTGTCAATCGGTAAAAGAACGCCATTACTTGAATTTACTGCATTCATTAATAAAGAGCCGGCCATAACTAAAGCTTCTTTATTTGCCAACAAAATCTTCTTACCAGCTTTTGCCGCTTCTAGTGTTGGTAATAGTCCGGCTGATCCAACTATTGCTGCTATGACAGTATCAACTGATTGATCACTAGCTATCTTACCTAGACCATCAGCTCCTTCGAGCACAACGGTTTCTGGTGACGAAGCCTTTATCAGCTCCTTGAGCTCTATAGCCATCGAAGTATCTGAAACCACAGCAAAGGATGGCTTAAATTGCTTACACTGAATGGCAAGTTCAGCTACCCTCACGTTGCAACTTAAAGCGAAAATTTTAAATCTATCTGGATGTTGAGAAACGACACTTAAGGCGCTCACACCAATTGAACCTGTCGCTCCCAAAACTGTAATTTTTTGCATAAATAATTATAACTTTTTTTAAACTTGAAAATTACTATAAATAAAAACCAAAGTGAAGATTGGAAAAGCCATAGTATGTCCATCTATGCGATCTAGAATTCCTCCATGACCTGGAAGGATATTCCCGCTGTCTTTTATTCCACGATGACGCTTAAACATACTGATTAGAAGATCTCCGATTACAGAAGAGAGCACTGTAATCATAACTAATGAGAATAATGTCATTATGTTCATTAGATTTGTTTTTAAGAAGAGTCCTAAAAAAGTAACGAAAATTACATTTACAATAATAGCACCTAAAAATCCTTCCCAGGTTTTATTTGGACTTACATTTTTAGACAGTTTATGCTTCCCAAACCTTATTCCTACGAAATAAGCTCCAATATCAGATAAAGCGACGATTAAAATTACTCCGGCTATTAATAATTTTCCATGATCTAGAGAAATTAGAACTGAAAGGGATAGCCAAATTGGAATTAGAATAAGCAAGCCGATAATACCCCTTACTAATGGACTTCTCCAAAAAATAGTACCTCTTGGATAGCTGTTTATCCAATAAATAGCAAGTATCCACCAAGGAATTAGGCACTCTAGGATAGATTTTCCTGTATCTATAAACGTTGGCAGGGATCTATCAGCACCCATCAAAAAACTTAATGAGACTATTATTGCTAACATAAATAAGCAATATAAAAACTTTGTGTAAGAAAATTGGAGGCCAGCTAAATTGCCCCACTCCCACCCAGCATAAAGAATTATGATAGCTGAGAAAAAAAGAATAACATCAGCATTAAAAAAAAATAGCACTGCAGTGAATACCATAGAGATAATTACGGCTGTACTAATTCGCTGTTTGAGCACACTTATTTCCTTTGCCTGATGATGCTTCATCCCGCATACCAAAACGTCGCTGCCTCTTCTGGTAGTCAAGAATTGCGCTATCAAATGTTGCAGCATCAAAGTCAGGCCAAAAACAATCTGTAAAATATAATTCAGTATAAGCCATGTGCCACAATAAAAAATTGCTAATCCTTTTTTCTCCACCAGTCCTTATACATATATCTGGTGGTGGAAAGTTCTCTATGCACATATTTTCAGAGAGCAAATCCTCAGTAATATCGCTAGGCTCTATTTGATTTGATTTAATTTGATGGGCAATCTTTTTTGTCGCTTCAGAAATCTCCCATTTTCCACCATAATCGAGGGCCAATATCAAAGTACGTTTTCCATTTTTTGTAACAGCCTCTATTTCCTGTATTAGCCTATTGAGTTTTAGGCTGAACCTATCTCTTCGACCAATTATCCTTAATTTTATATTTTTCTTTGTAAGATTTTTAGATTCTTTTTTTAGGTAACTGGTCAATAATGACATGAGAGAAAGAACCTCACTTTTAGGGCGCCTCCAGTTCTCACTACTAAAAGCGAAGAGTGTGAGCATACTAATATCGTATTTATTCATGGAATTGAGGATATCACGAACCTTTTCAGCTCCGACTTTGTGGCCATCAATTCCTTTTAGCCCTCTTTTTTTTGCCCATCTATTATTGCCATCCATAATAATAGCAACGTGGTTAATGGGAGGCGGTTCTATTTCTATATGGCTAGGCATGTATTAACTCTAACTTAAATTTCTAGCAAATCAGATTCTTTACTGAGAAGAGCTTCATCAACCTGTTTGATGAATCTATCTGTAATTTTTTGAACATCTTCTTGAATCTGACGCTCGTTATCCTCAGTAATATCTTTCTTCTTAAGCAAGTCTTTTACATTGGATAAAATTTCGCGGCGGGCATTTCTTATGGAGATTCTAGCGCTCTCAGCCTCAGAGCGTGCTTTTTTAATAAAGTTTTTTCTAGTTTCTTCTGTCAGCTGCGGCATTGGTATACGAATCAGATCTCCAGTTGTTGATGGGTTCAACCCTAAATCTGATTTATGTATTGCTTTCTCCACCTCAGGTATTAAATCTTTTTCCCAAACAGAGACAGATAAAGTTCGAGCATCAATAACATTGACGTTTCCAACTTGAGATAAAGGAGTATCTGAACCATAATAAGAGACTGTCAAGCCATCCAATAAACTGGGATGTGCTCTTCCAGTCCGAATCTTTTTAAAAGCATTTGATAGAGCACCAATGCTCTTTGTCATTCTCGCTTCAATATCTGTTTTTAGGTCATCTAGCATTATTTTTTTCCTCGATCAAGGTTCCTTCGTCACCGCCTACAACTATATTCAAAAGGGCTCCCGATTTTTCCATTCGAAAGACTCTCAGGGGCATATGATGCTCTTTACATAAACAAATAGCGGTTAAGTCCATTACACCTAACTTTTTCTCTAAAGCTTCATCGTATGTAAGATGTTCATACATTATTGCATCTTTATTCAACAAAGGATCTGAAGAGTAAACCCCATCAACCTTTGTTGCTTTTAGCACAATTTCGGCATCAATCTCGATACCCCTCAAACATGCCGCTGAATCTGTAGTAAAGAAAGGATTTCCAGTACCTGCTGAGAAGATTACAACATCTCCACTATCCAGATAACGTGTAGCTTTACGGCGATCATATTGCTCCATCACACCGCTCATTGATATTGCAGACATGACATGTGCAGAGATATTATTTCGATCAAGAGCATCTCTCATAGCTAGTCCATTCATCATTGTTGCCAGCATACCCATATGGTCACCAGTGACTCTCTCCATACCAGCGGCGTTTAGTGCCGCCCCTCTGAACAAATTACCTCCACCAATTACTAAACCTATCTGAACACCGATGCCGACAAGCTGTCCTATTTCTAGTGCCATTCTATCTAAAACCCTTGGATCAATACCAAAGCCTTCTTCCCCCATTAGCTCTTCACCACTCAGCTTAAGTAGAATTCTTTTATATTTCTTATCTCCAAAAGACGGCATATGTGACTCCGAAATTAATTATTTTATCTACAGTAACGTCAACTGATATTGTTCTGCAATTTTTTAAAAAAATAATCGCAAAAAAAAGGAGGCTAAAGCCTCCTTCTATTTTGCTGCATTTACTTGGGCAGCAACTTCTGTTGCAAAATCAACTTCGATTTTTTCAATCCCTTCCCCAACCTCAAACCTAGAGAAAGACAGAATCTTAGCATCCGAATTTTTAACTAACTCGCCAACAGTCATTTCTGGATTTTTAACAAATGGTTGGTTAATTAGACTAGATTCCGAGAGAAATTTATTTATTCGACCATTAATCATTTTATTAATAATTTCATCTGATTTACCGCTTTCTTTAGCCTGAGCAATAAAAATTTCTTTTTCTTTTTTAACCAAATGGTCTGGCATATCCTCTGGTTCAACGACCTGGGGATTTGAGGCTGCAACGTGCATAGCAACATCTTTTGCAACTTCTGTATCACCTTTTTCTAATGCAACCATAACACCTATACGCTTATTACTGTGAATATAGTTACCAACAACAGTGGAGCTGAGGATTTTGACTCTACGAATACTGATATTTTCTCCGATTTTTTGCACTAAAGAATGGCGAGCTTCCTCCATGTTCACTATAAATTCTTCAAATACAAATTTATCAGTATCAAAAGCCTTATCAAGCGACTCATTTACAAAGCCTATAAATGAATCATCACGAGCAGCGAAATCTGTTTCAGTGTTTACTTCGATCATAACACCGCGCTTGTTATCTTCAGACATTTTTAACGCGATAATTCCATCAGCTGCTATTCTACCTGCTTTTTTTGCAGCTTTTATTCCACTAGATTTTCGCAGATCGTCAATTGCTTTATTAATATCTCCATCAGAAGCTGTTAGGGCTCTTTTACATTCCATCATCCCGAGACCAGTGCGGTCACGAAGATCTTTGATCATAGATGTAGAAAACGCTGCCATTATCTTCCCCTTAATTTAAACTGTTTAAATTCGATAAAGGGGGCATTGCCCCTTTTCAGAGGCAAAGCCTCGTCGACTTGATTTTAAAGAACTATTTTTTAATCTTATCCTCTGAATCAACGCTCTCTTTTTTCTTATCGGTTTCTTTAGCTTTGGCAGTAACTTTTGAAGTTTTTGCTTCGACTGCCACTTGCGGTATTTTTACTGCTGTTTTTGCTGCTGTTTTCTCTTTTACTTTAGTCTTAGATTTTGCTTTTACTTCAACCTTCTTTTTTGTTTCAACCTTTTTTTTCTTTTCAGCATTCTCTTTTACTTCAGTTTTCTCTTTTACTTCAGTTTTTATTTTAGGTTTCTCTTCTGCTCTTACTTCAGTTTTTATTTCAGTTTTTTCTGAAACCTCGACAAATTCATCTTTTGCAACCACTTTGTTAGCTTCTGATTTTCCATCCAAAATAGCATCAGCTACAGCGGTACAAAATAACTTAACTGCACGAGTGGCATCATCATTTCCGGGTATTACATAATCAACACCTTCTGGATCACTATTGGTATCAACAATACCAATAACTGGTATACCAAGCTTATTAGCTTCCTGTATCGCAATACGCTCATAGTCGACATCAACAACAAAGAGTATATCTGGTAACCCGCCCATATCCTTGATGCCACCAATAGAATTATTAAGCTTTGTCATCAGTCGAGTTCTCATCAGGGCTTCTTTTTTTGTTAGCTTATCAAATGTTCCATCTTTGCTTTGCTCTTCAAGTTCACGAAAGCGTTTTATGGAAGCACGTATTGTTTTGTAATTAGTTAGCATTCCACCTAACCAGCGATGACTAACAAAAGGCATACCTGCACGAGCTGCATTTTCGGCTACTGCCTTTTGTGCTGAACGTTTTGTTCCAACAAATAAAACTTTATTATTGTTAGAACCAATCTTGTGAACGATTTTTAGCACCTCATTAAAGGCTGGAACAGTATGGTCCAGATTTAGTATATGTATCTTATTGCGAGACCCAAAAATAAATTTATCCATTTTTGGATTCCAGTAGCGAGTTTGGTGTCCAAAATGGACGCCAGCTTGCAACATTTCTTTCATGCTTACAGTGATCATATTAATTCCTTTTGTTAGGGTTAGGCTTCCATATATCCCACAATTCAACCCATTAAATATTAGGCACCCTGAAGTGTGTGACGACATATGTGTATCATTAGCTACAGCGCGAAACTTTAGCGGTGTGCTTTATAACATAATTTAGTTAATTTGTGAACGAAAATTGGTTAAATGATCAGTGTTGAAGCTAGATGCAAGTACGGGATAAATTTATTCAACTTTGATTTGATAGATTATATTTGTAGTCTGATGTGTCGTTTTTGAAAGACAGCTAAATATTCTATTGAAATTTGCATTCTTATATTATAATAGTGGCGGAAATAATCGTTTGGTAAATGATATGTCAGTGCATATAAAAAGTGTGGATGAGCTAAAAAAAATGCGTATTGCTGGAAAGCTCGCTGCAGAAGTTCTTGAAATGATAGAACCGTATGTTTCTAGTGGAGTATCAACTGAAGAATTAAATATAATCTGCCATAACTATATAGTTGACGTACAGAAAGCTATACCAGCACCGCTTGACTATAAAGGTTTTCCAAAATCTATTTGCACATCAGTCAATCAAGTGGTTTGTCATGGAATACCATCTGAGAGAAAAATTCTTAAGAATGGTGATATTCTGAATATAGATATCACTGTGATTAAAGATGGTTATTTTGGGGACACTAGTAAAATGTTTTTTGTAGGGACAATACCTAGTCATGCAAAACGGTTAGTGGATATATGTCAAGAAAGTTTATACAAGGCTATTTCTATCGTAAGGCCAGGTGTACGCCTTGGAGACATTGGACACATCATTCAACATCACGTTGAAAAAAACCATTATAGCGTAGTTAGAGACTATTGTGGGCATGGTATTGGTACAGAATTTCATCAAGATCCGCAAATACTTCATTATGGCCGACCTGATACAGGCTTTGTAATGCAAGAGGGTATGACTTTCACAATCGAGCCTATGATAAATGCAGGAAAACACCACACTAAAGTAAAACAAGATGGGTGGACTGTCGAAACCCTCGATGGAAGGTTATCCGCCCAATGGGAACATACGCTCGCAATAACCAGCAATGGAGTTGAGGTTTTAACTGCTCGCAGCGAAGAGTCTTTTTGATGCTCAAGATGACTAGAGGTCCAGCTAAATTTTATATATTTGACGAGCAAAAGTTTGTAAAAGAATTAAGTAGTGGAAATACTATACAAGTATTCAAAAATGCTATTCTGGAGGCTGAAATAAGCCTTGGAGAAAAATTCAAGAATGAAGAAAAAATAGCGGATCTATTAAAAGCAAAGACCTCTTTCATCGATATCATTCTCAAATATGCCTGGGATCAGTTCGAATGGGATAAAAAAATATCTCTCTTAGCTGTTGGAGGATATGGAAGAGGAGAACTTCATCCTCATTCGGATATCGATTTAATGATATTAGTTAGCTCAAATAAAATAAATTTGTATCAAAAAAATATAGAAGCCTTCCTCGCGTTTTTATGGGATATACAGTTAAAAATAGGTCATAGTGTTCGATCAATCTCTGATTGCGTTAGCGCTGCAAAAAGAGATGTGACTATCGCAACCAACATAATGGAAACAAGAACTGTATGTGGTAGAGACGCTATTAGAAATAATATGCTCAAGAAAACCAGTCCAGATAGAATATGGCCACTTAAGTTGTGGCCATCTGGTGAATTCTTTAAGGCTAAACTTTTAGAACAAGCCAAGCGTCATGCCAAGCATGGTAATACTGAATATAATCTTGAGCCTAATATCAAAGAAGCGCCCGGTGGACTAAGGGATATACAAACTATTAACTGGGTAGCCAAAAGACATTTTAGAATAAATTCAATCGAAGAGCTTATTGGCGATAATTTCATTACACCTGAAGAATATCTTCAATTAAAAAGAAATGAAGCTTTTCTTTGGAGAGTCCGTTACGCCGTGCATTTAATTGCAGGTAGACCAGAAGAAAAACTCACATTTGATCATCAACGTAAGATTGCAAAAATGTTTGGCTACAAAGATGGCGAAAAACGTTTGGGCGTAGAGCAGTTCATGCAGCACTATTATCAAGTGGTCTTATCGATCCGAGAATTGACTGATACATTATTTCAGTGCTTGAGTCAGGAAATTCTCTACAATAAAAAAAGTAAAGAAAAAATTATTTTAAATAAACGATTTGTTATTAATAATGGCTATATCGAAACTACCAATCCTGATGTTTTTGATAAAGATCCGTCGGCACTTCTTGAAATTTTTTGCCTGGCTGCAGAAAATAATAAAATTATCGGTATTCGAGCAAGCACTATCAGACAAATTCGTCGATATCGAAAATCAATCGATGAGTCATTTCGAAGCTCACCTGATAATAAGTTGTTGTTTTTGCGTTTATTGCGCTCCCCATATAATATGACTTCTCAGCTACAACGTATGACAAGATACGGGATACTTGGGAGATATTTACCCGAATTTGGTGCAATTATTGGACAAACCCAACATGATATGTTTCATCAATATCCCGTAGATGCACACACAATTCAGTTAATAGAAAATATGCGTAGTTTCGATAAGCCTAAAGAAGCTCATAGATTCCCCACTACTGCTCATGTATATAAAAATTTACCGAAGCCTGAATTAGCTTTTATTGCTGGCCTATATCACGATATTGGTAAAGGAAGAGGGGGCGACCATTCAGTTTTAGGGGCAGTGGATGCTGCTGAATTTTGCAAACGACATTATATGTCAAAAGCTGAATCAAATTTAGTTGCATGGCTCGTTGAGAATCACTTATTAATGTCTAGTACATCTCAAAGATCTGATATTTCTGACCCAGATATAATACATAAATTTGCCAAAATAATTGGCACTCAAATAAAGCTAGATTATCTATTAGTTTTAACTGTCGCGGATATTATTGCTACAAATCCAGAGCTATGGAATAGCTGGAAAGCATCGCTGATGCGCCAACTTTATACCAAAACGAAAAAAGCCTTAAGTCGTGGCCTTGAAAATCCAGAAAGCCGAGAAGAGTGGGTCAAAAATACTAAAGATGAAGCTTTTAAGAGTATAAATGAATCATCTAAAATTACTGTTGAAAAAATATGGGCTGGCCTCGATGACGAGTTTTTTCTGAGAGAAAATGCAAATGATATCGTACGGTATACAGAAGCTATATTAAAAAATGGTAAGGAAAATACACCTGTAATTTTGATAAAAGATAAAGGTTTAGGAACACCGATTGCTACACAAATATTCATAGGGACCAATGGACTGTATAAAGTCTTTCCGATAATTGCATCGACGCTTGATAAACTTCAACTTAAAATTCTTGATGCGAGCTTACATACAACTATACGTGGTAGTTTAAATAAGCAGGTCAAAGAAACCACATTCGATATCTTCTATGTCGTAAATCAAGATGATAAGCCGTTCGGAGAAAATATTAAGATTGTTTCTCAAATTAAAAATGCCCTCAACGAAGCTTTTCGTAACCCTGAGCAAGCTGTTCTTTATCCATCTAGAAGGATCCCACAAGATCTCAAACAGTTTAGCACAATGACTAATGTAGTCATCAGTACCGATCTGTCTAGGCTATCTACGACTCTTGAAGTAATTACGCCTGATAGGCCAGGCTTGCTTTTATGTTTAGGTCAAATTTTTACGAAATTCAAACTCCAGCTTATAAGTGCAAAAATATCAACTCTAGGAGAACGAGTCGAAGATGTTTTTCATGTGGTAGATGAGAACTATAAACCCCTGAGTGACCTTTTTGCCTGCTCGCAACTAGTACAAGCAATATGCGATGAACTTGATGCTCGGGTAAAGAAAGAAATAGAAGGCGCACCACTCCAAAAAATGAGTCTATGGAATTGAAAAATTTACAGAAGATAACTTATGAATACTGATCTCGAACAACTTCAACAATATCCTTTTGAGAGACTTTCTGCACTTTTTTCTGGGCTCGAACCACCGAAATCACTTAAAAATATTCCCTTATCGATTGGTGAGCCAAAACATCCACCACCAGAATTTGTTGCTCATACAATCGCTGCCTCAATGGATAAGATATCTGTTTACCCTAACACTAAAGGAACTTCAGAGCTTAGGCAGGCAATATCAATTTGGCTGAAAAATCGTTTTAATCTTAACTCTATAGACCCAGAGTCACAGATTTTGCCTGTAAATGGTACGCGGGAGGCACTTTTTGCTTTTGCTCAAGCTACTATTGAGAGATCAAATAGTCCAACTATTTTAATGCCAAATCCTTTTTATCAAATCTATGAAGGGGCGTCTATTTTGTCGGGTGCTAACATATATTTTCTAAACTGTGATGAAGAAACTGGTTACTTAACTGACTTCACCTCTGTACCAGAAAAAACCTGGAGGACGTGCCAATTAATATATATATGCTCTCCAGGAAATCCCAGTGGAGCTGTGCTTAGTAATAGTAAGATGCAAGAGCTGATAAAGTTAGCCGACAAATATGATTTTATTATAGCAAGTGACGAATGCTACTCTGAAATATATTATAATGAAGAAAAACCACCCGCTGGATTACTTGAAGCCTGTTCTATAATTCGTCGCCATAACTATAAGAGATGTGTGGTTTTTCATAGTCTATCAAAGCGTTCTAATTTACCTGGTCTGAGATCAGGCTTCGTTGCTGGAGATGCTGATATCTTGGAGAAATTTTTAAAATACAGAACATACCATGGTTGCGCTATGCCGCTGACTACTCAATTAGCAAGTATTGCGGCATGGAATGATGAAAAACATGTACAAGAAAATCGAAGAAAATATAGACAA
>JGI24005J15628_10001600_pt1 | contig 12045 bp, 23 predicted proteins | sample LinPmetageLP40_FD_15628 | JGI IMG/M metagenome (IMG submission 15628)
TAAAATTTATCTTCGTTTATTTCAATAAAATGACCGTAATTTTGTACATCTAACGACTCAGTGTCAATAATTGAAAACTGATAATCTAAAGGTTCTGGAAAACTGGCAGGCGTGTAGAGTATTTTCATTTATTATTTTTAAGTAAATTTCTGATATAGTTTTCTATAACCCATTCAATAATCAACTTAACTATAACGCTAAGTAGAATACTTAATAAGGCGCTACCAACTACTTCTTTTTTTAAGTTTTCTTTTATATATTTTTTACATGCCTTTTTTGCTTGAGACTTTGTGAAGTCTCCAATAACATCTTGTCTAACGCTTGCCCATTCATCGCATAGCTTTAGGCAAGACTTAGCTATAGTTTTGTTTCTATCACTACCTTTAAACTTCTTTTCAATCTCTAAGCCCACGGCGCTAGATGCAGCTACTACTTTATTATTCATCTTGTAACCACTCGTATTTAAAGGGTATGTTTGGAAAATAATCTAACTTTAACGTCCCGCCATCTTCTCTTAGCTCAATACCGTCTACGGTTATCTTTAGCTTTATTATTTTATGTAGAGTTATCGTTGGTTGGTTTTCTTGGAAGTCTATAATTATAGAGTCTTCATTTCTATATATATCTACTGACGTTTCATTTTCTACTTTTATGTAAAAATCTGACAGTTTAAAGCCACCCTTAGAAAAGATAGCTTGCATTATTTCATATGGATTCGTCATTGATTATACATACTGCCCACAGTCTCAGCGGACTGATAGCCTGTTTTGTGGGATTTATACTTGCCGTTTACCATTAGAACAAACTCAGGTACTACCCTAGTTTGCTTATTAAACATTAATTGTTTATTAGATGTTTTGTCGATGTCTACAATCCTTATCATAGCGTCTGTCTTTTCTGAAACTTTCCACTTAGGATTGCTTTTAAATCTCGATAACTCTGCTCGTTTCCACTGCTGGCAAGGGCCGCACCAACTAGCCGTAAAGAACAGAATTTGTTTAGCTCTTGGTTTATCTTCTAAAAATTCGGAAGATTCTCCAAGTTCTGATTTGCCGACCACCGTTGGGGTCTGAAAAGCCGCAAGAGGGGTCTGTTGTTTTTTTTTTACGTCCCCCGCCTGCGGTATCTGTTCTACTTCCTTTTTAATTACGGGTTGGGTGGATCTGCACTGACATCCTTCTGGACTTTCTGTGCAGGGACACGGCGTTTTATGACCATCTCCGTGGATAAGTTCTTTCGTGCCGTTACATTCGCATTCATTTTGAACATCACCTCCCTCCGTGTCAACTGATTTCTCGTTGACAATAAAAGCTACAAAACCTTCTGACCTTGGTTTATCTACTACAAATTCTTTTTGTGACGCAGGAGAACCCACATCAATAAAGATAGTAAGAGCAACCACCAATAAAACTACAATAGTAGTTGTGTTTAAATGTATGTCTTTCATATTATTCTCGTATTAAGTTCGCGAGGTTTAAAACCTTCATAACCACTAAACGCCCAAGAATCACCCTTCTTGAGAATACGCCTCTCTATTTCATCTGCGTCAACCCAGAATGATCCATCTGGTTGATCGTGTCTTTTTGGTCCAGCATTCCATTTACCCCAAGAGTTTTGAACTAGAACGCCCGGACGTTTATGCTTATCGTCTACGCCAAGGATAGACATTTGGTGCGCCCAACTGCCTTTAGGGGCAGCAAACCCCTCGCTATCTCTTCTAGAGCTAAATCCCTGACTACTTGCTATTGTGACGGCATAACCGTTAGAAATCAAGTCTCTAACTTCTTCATATGTTGTTACTTTAGAGACTGTTAATATAGGATGTTGCTTTGCTTTTGGGATTAAAGACTTAGGAACTCCCGCTCCCCTTCTACCCCAAGACCTTGCTTTAGAACCACTGTAGGTTGTAAGATCAACGTTACCATACTTACCTCTTGGTAACGCTCCATACTCGTTTACATACTTTGCAGCCCAAGCTCCTACAGAACCATCTCCATTGACTCTACCTTTACCGATTTGAACGCGACTTCCAGCATAAATATCTTCTGTTGAAGTTTCAGCGACCCATTCTTCAAATTCTTTATTTAATATTATATCTACAGACTTGACAGCATCTACTGCGTAAGCAGCACCCTGAGCAACACAGTCTCCAATAGTTTGTTTTCTTTTAGGAAACTTGCCGCCAGAAGCTTGCCTTATGTAATCATAAAGAAGAACGCACTTTCCTCTGCCCGAATCCTTGATGGGTTGCCACGCATCTTGAAAAACGGGAAAAGGTAGGTCGTTCATTACAGATTCTATCGCTGCTGGGTCGTCAACCCAACCGTCATTACCTCCAAGAAACTCACTCATATTTAGTTGCCTCTGATAAAGACTGAAATATATTTGCAAAATCTTTTCTTTGCTGGTCAGTTGTTAGTGGCTTTGGAGTATTATAGCCAACCGAAACGAGATATTCTGAAACAGCGTCCGTAAAAGCTGGGTACTTTTCTCTATTCCAGCTATACGAAGACTGAACCCTACCTAGAATTGGGTCAAACTGCTGAGTGGCTTGCAAAGACTTGCAGTTTTTTAGATACTCAGCAGAACCAGCGAAAAGCTTGTATATAGTAAGTTTATCTTCTCTAGATTCTATCTCAGAAAAAACCTGAGAAACTTTATCTATAGATGATTCACTAGAAATAACTTGTGGGGTTGCGGCTGTATAGTCTTCATAGCTCGCAACGCCCACAAGTAATACTATGATTAAAATTGCTTTATTTCTCATCTAATTCTCCAGAAAATATTAATGTATTTAATTTTACAACTAGATCAAAAGCTTCCTGTGACTCTATCTCCTTGGCTCTATCTTTTAAGTAATTTAAAGCCTTAAAATCTTCATAATCTGTATTGTCGTCTAATTCGACCTCTTCTTCTTTTTCTTCTTCTTTCTCTGGAATCTCAAAGTTAATCAGTAAATTGAAAACCTTGGGACCAAGTATGACTAGAGCGCCCACTGTCGCGACTGCAATTTGAATCATAGCCTGCGAGGTGAGTCCGTCTGAAAAGAATTGTTTGAATACAAAAAGACCACAAGACCAAACAAGTAAACCTAAACCTATTAGAATATCCATACTATTCTCCTTCTGGTTTTTCTGGTTCCACTTCTTGTTTTGAGTTATCTTTCGCCCATTTGACAACAGTGTCCAATACTAAGGTTACAATAGGAATAACTAGAGCGGTGTATACCCCTAGGTCAATCACATGAAGATTATTCATAATATAAGTGATAAAGGCAGCAACTGCAACAAGTAGTCCATTTTTTAGGACGTTAATCAAATCGCCTGTGTTAATTTTAAATTTCTGTGAACCCATTTCATTCTCCTTCTAAGTAAATTAAAAAACCAAAGTTCTTACCTTCTCCCCTATAAGGGAAGCCTGTATATTTTATCTTCTTTCCTTCCGTAGAAATGGTCTCAAATCTTAATTCTCTAAGTTTTTCTGAACATGATTCAAATTCTCTTAAAAAATTTTCTCTTTGAGGTTCGTCTATGTATGAAACCCAATCTAATCCTTTTAAATTCTTCGTACCCATCTGCTTGTGAAACATCTCGTTTGCCCAGAGTATGTTTCCTTTCTCGTCTACTTCTAATATTGCTTTTTCTACGTTGTAGAAAATAGCTTTCGATCTTTTGTCCAGCATTATTTGACGGCGGTCAATTCTGTTAACTGTGTCTTTTATAGACGATCCGCCGTTTGTTGTAAGTTCTTTTTTTATATCTTCTACAGAAGATACTAATATCTGCTGGTTTTTGTAGAGTTTCATCGTCGGCTTCACCAAAAACTTCCAACTCCATGCTAAACTAGCGCAAAATCCTCCAACAAGAGATAATACTATTCCTACAATTTCCAAACTGTTGCCAAAATTCATGTTGTTTCTCCAAGAAAAGACTCTCCCCAAAAAGGGGAGAGTTAATGTGACTCTTAATACATTATATATTAAGACTCAAGTACATTCTTGGCTTTATACTCGTCAGTAGTTGGATCACCCAACGCACCAAAGTGATAAGTAAGCTCGCCCGGAACTGCTTGACTAGGAGCAATCTCAGATGCAACAGCAGCAGTACCGTCAGCGGGGTTGACCATAGTAGTTGCATTACCTGCATTACTACCTTTAGTGCGACCCGGAACGATATTTGTGCTAGATGCAGCAAAGATGTCGAACGCTTCGTCTGCTTTAGAGCCGATAAGCCTATCGCTAATCTTTGTTCTAGCAACTTTAGTTGCAAAATCATTTAAATTAGCAGTATAGTCTCTAGCACCACCAACAAGTGTAGTGTTTGCAGTTCCACCAAGAGTAGTCGTGACGTTTCCGCCTTGCATAACCCACTGTGTAGCACTAGCATTAAAGCCCAAAGTCGTTGTTCCAGCTACAACATTTCCAGCGATAGCGCCAGAAACACCAACTCTGTCGGTAGTTGCTGCGCCAGTACCGTCATTAGCCTTTACCTTAGATCCAAAACTTTCGCCCTTGTCATCAGCTAAGGTATTTAAACCTAGAGCGTTTGCTGGACCATCAGCTACTACATTGCCAGCCTTAACAATGGTTCCGTTGTCAACAACACCACTGCCGGCTAAAGTCCAGCCAGCCGCGACTGTGCCGCCTTTTGTGCCTAATAAAAAACTATCACCATAAGCCATAATAAAAACTCCTTAGAGTTAAAATCTAATTTCCCATTTATCCATTAAATTGTATTCCTTTTTCCTTATTATTATACACTAGAATCAATTCTTGATTTTATAATTTTTAGATTTTTCTTAATTCTTAATCTTACCGCTTCTTTAGTTAAAGTTTTCTCTTTAGCGATTTCTTCCAGAGTCTTGCTTTGATAAAACCTAGAATACATAATGTCTGGATCTTGGCAGTTTCTAACCTCATCCATCATATCAATATCACCCATGTAGTTATTTTTATCCTTCATAAAAGCAAGTCCTCCCTTAATATCGCTTATTTTTAAGTCTTTATTTTTACCATTATTGCTTCTTATCTGCTTCGCGCATTCTATTACGACTCCTTTATACAGGAAAGTTGTCAGTTTTGTGTTTTTTTCTGGATTAAAACATTTTACTGAGTTCCAAGCGGCATTAGTTATACAGTAGGTGATTTCATCTTGAGACAAAACTCCTGAAAATGGAATAGCCGCTTTTCTGGCAATACTAACGCAATCTTTATTATTCAATATCTCTTCAATTTTCATAGAAATTCCTATTTGATTATTTCTTCCACTATTTTTCTGACATCTTTAAAGTCAAACATCTGTCCAACTCCCACAAAAAATCTATATCTACTGCAAATTTTAAGAACTTCTACACCTTCAACTTCTTCAAATTCTTCTTTTATACTAGGTGTAAGGTTAAAATTGGTATGTCCTATCCAACAGTCGTAGTTTGAAACTAATGAAATTTGCTCATGGAATGAGTTTGGAACGGGTACGGCAAGTATTTCTTGCGACTCTAACGCGCTCTCAAATTCTTCTTGATATTCTTCTTGATCTTCTAGCTCCATATTTAAATCTAAGTTCATTGTCATCATAAGTGACGCTAAGGGCGAAGACATCTGCTTCTTTATCATGTCTTCATATTTCTGCCAGCCTATTTTTTTGGACATAGTAGCCTCCATTATATCATATCTGAGGGGTTGATGCAAGGTTTCTCTGAATATTCTTCATCAATATCTTCTTGGTCAAATGTGATGATACCTGCTGCTTTCTCTATTATTTTAATGTATAAATCTTCTTTTCCAGCAGATTCTAGTTGAATTTTTATTATAGATGATACCTGAAAGAAAGAGCTAGGTGTATACATAGACAACATAGTAGCCAAGGATTCTATTGTTTCGTCTGACTCGTCTATCATTCTTACGTCTACATATATTTGACCATCTTTTTCTACATATAAGGTGATACCACAGAGAACGTTGTCGTCTTTCTTTGAAAATAAACTCTTTAACTTTTTAAACATTTAATCATCTCTCTCGCTGTATTTTGCCAAGAGAATTTTTTAGCGGTTTCTATTCCTGCCTTATTTACCTTACCTTTGCTCAGTTTCATAAACCTTTGCATAAGCTTGGTAAGTATATCAACTTCTGTGTCGTCAATTTTTGCCCAGTTACCCTGACCAAAGAACCATTTACTGTCAACTGCTGGCTCTACATCACTTATCGGTAAAAGGTAGCTGTTTTCTTCAGTGCAAAACTCGGTATGCGCAGAATACTCTGTCGCCACAACATGCTTTCCTGCCGCCATCATCTCTAATAACTCTAGATTCCAGCCTTCTCCGCGAGAAGGAAATACACCGCAATCTACTTGGGACATGATATTATACACTTCTGCCTGTGTCTCAGCCCTTGGAATTAGTTTTACCTTGGGATAATTGTACAATTGATGCCATCTTGCGTTTTCTTCCTCAGAGTTAAAGGGGTTGCTACACATCATCCATAATTCTACGTTATCGTGTTCTTCTGTGAGTTTTTTGAACGCTTCAATGAGAATATCATGACCCTTACGTATTTCCCATTTACCACAGTTGAAGAAGATTGTTTTGTCGTCCTGTCTTGCTGGCGCTGGCGGGAATAGTGCTGCGTCTACACCAAGGGGTACAACGTGAACTTGATCCAACAGAAACCCGCCATTCGCATACGCATCCGTGTTCTTCCACACAATATCTCTAGCCCACCGTGAACAAACCATCAACTCATCGCAAGATTGTAGATGATGCTTCTCCAAGTCGCTAAACGTATCCAACTCAAAGATAGGAAAGCCAATAAACTTACCTGACCCTATGCGTTCTGCCATCTGGTTCTGATGCCAGATTTTGATACAGGGTGCTTGTGGGTCAAATGTCTGAGCAGTCTCCACCCCTCTTCTGACCGCATCTGCGTCTGCCTGATTGGTGACTTGAGGTTGACCCATAGGAAAGAATGAAACCTCTACACCCTCTGCGTAAAGTGCCTTTAGGATGTTTATTCCTGCGACTCCGTATCCAAGTTGATTGATTGGTGCTTGTAAGTTAATTCGCATTACTTAAATACTCCTGTGATAAACTCTTCTACAGTTTTAGTATTGGGGTTGCTTGCAAAATATTTGTTTACTGTTGCTCTAGCAACAGACTTTTTTTCACCCATAGAAACTAAAGCGTCTATGCAATCTTTAATGATTGGGTTTACATCTACTTGATCTTTTGGTTTATTTTTAGAGTTAGGAGCGTGAACTTGACGGGCCTTTAGTTCTACTAATTGTTTTCTAAGTTTGGCAATTTCTACCTCTCTTTTTAATACTTTTAGTTCGTCTTGTTCCTCTACAACGACTTCGTATTGTTGGGTTATTTCATCTTCAACTATATAACCTAAGTCAAACTTATTACTGACCTTTAGTGGTTTTACATTATTGGAAAATAAACCGTATAACACCGAACAGGTGAATATAATTACCATCGAAGCGGCGATAAGTTGCGCTAAATTATCTCTTGAAGCGTGGTCTGTAAATAGTTCTATATTTCTGTAATCTGCTAACATAATTATCTCAATAAAAACCCCCACTGGGTCAATACCAGTGGGGGAAGGATGCTACTAATAACGGGTTGACATTTACTGGTTGAGGTTGACAATCGTACTTGGATCTGGACCAAGAGAGATCTCATCTGCCATTATACACACTGAACTTCTCTTGACTTTATTCTCGTCTTCGTAATCGTCTACTTTAACTTTACCCTGAATAGAAACAAGCCTACCTTTGAGTAGTCTTTCATGTAGACTCTCTGCCATTTTACCAAAACACAAAACATTTACAAATAATGTGTCATCATTACGACGATCATTAACTGCTAGGCGAAACTTTCCCATAGACGTACCCTTCTTTGTTTTAAGAAGTTCTGCATCTTTAGTAAGTCTACCGCAACCAAGCCAACAATTCAAGTTCATATTTTTTCTCCAATGCTAAAACTAAATTAAATACAAAACTAAGGGGAGTTCTTGACGGGTGAAGCTTTTTCTTGCGTATCTACCCTATAAGAATCAAGAACATTAACCCCTTGTTCAAAATACTCGCTGAGACTTTCTATCTCAGTTATTATCTGATCTTTCTGTTGAGATAATCTTTCTATCTCTTGTTTTACGTTTGTTAGATGTGCTTCTGACATCTCTATCAACTCTTTCATTGTTTCTCCCTTGCTAATATATTATAGCACTTTAACCAAGGTTTGTCAATCACATTTCTATAATTTATTTATTATCTGTAAGTCTACACCGACTACGTTTATACCTGTGAAGAACTTAAATCCTCTTCAGGTAATAGGTAGTGATTATGAGCAGTATCTTACAAGCTAATATAAATTTTTACGCTAACCGAAGTTTTCTTCACAGGTCCAAGTTGCTCGCCAGCATTGCTTGGATTTTATTTTTTCGATACCTTGGAGTGGTCGTACACTCACCTCTAACTCATATTCGCAATCGGGTAAGACTACAAACTTCACCCATTTTTAGTTTTATACATGATTATTACGAACGACGACACTGTACTACCATTGCCGCCAATCATATTATAACCACTACACAAGATTATTTCAACCGTTAAATATATTTTTAATCAATAACATCTCGATCTGTTCGTATTAGGTAAGACATATAATGTAAATTAAAAAGTTTGTATCATAACTCTAGCTTCCGTAAGCATATCGTGAGCTAACTGAAAGTTACTAGACCATTTTTGATCTTTGTTTTCAACGCTCACAACTCGCCTTACGCCCGCCTGAATGATAAGTGACGCACATCTACTGCAAGGCTGAAACGGCCACGTATAGATCGTACAGCCCTTCACAGGAGCGTTTGCAAACAGAAGCGCGTTCGCTTCTGCGTGAACGACCATCTCGTACTTTACTTCCCTGTTATCTAATCGGTCATCGTCCTTGATGCCTTTAGGGAAACCGTTGTATCCAATGGAAATAACTCTGTTGTCATCATCAACAATAACTGCACCCACTTTTGTGGACGGGTCTTTGCTAAATGTAGATACGGTTTTTGCTAACTCTAGAAAGTTTTTATCCCATTTATTCACTTTCTACATCACTCCAAATACCGCTAGAGTCTATTTTATAAACACCAACCAATTTAAAACTATGACTTGTCCATTCTTTTGGTTTAATCATGGAAACAAATCTAGTGCCGTTATATCTTTCGTATAGCTGATATGATTCTCCCACATTAGGGCCAAAAAGAAGTTCTGCATCATCAATCATTTTGTTTATTTCAAATTCTTTCATTTCATTACTCACAAACATTCCTCATCGTCCTCATCCCAAGTAAAATACCTATCTAAGAATCTATCATAAGTATTAGCTGCCGTCAAGTCTTTACAAATCAATTTATACAAATCTGTAGGAAACATCATCATTCCCCTGTGCTTAAAAAGTTTTGTCTTTACAGACTTAATCTCTTTGTCGGCTTTATAAATGTATATTCTACACTCACGTTGTTTGAGTTTTACAACCCAATCCTGTATCTTACATTGCACTAACATACTTTCTCCTTATTAGTATGACCCTACGGAGAATTGAACTCCGGTTGCTAGGTTGAAAACCTAGTGTCCTAACCACTAGACGACAGGGCCGAATTTTCCTTGGCTCCAGAGACTTTGGTTCCCACACCCCACCGCTCCTCCAGATCGGGTTGGCCTAACGCCAACGATGCCCGACCCTTCACAGGTTTTGTGCGCAGCAGTTTAAGTTCCAGACTTTTTACGCGCCAACTTCTGGGTGAAGTCGGCCCTCCTCCAAGGAAAGCTGTATCGGCTGGACTCGAACCAGCAACCCTGTGATTAACAGTCACATACTCTACCATTGAGCTACGATACAGTACGCCAGTTTGGATAATAAGGTACTGGCAGACCTCAGACAACTTACGCTGCCAAAGCAAGACTTTCATCTGCAATTAAAATTTAGTCAGCTTTTAACGAGGCCCACTGACCAACCTCGGATTGCAATTATTACATCATATTGTATGTCGAATCTAAGTCACCCCCGTTTGGGTTTTGGAACTGCTGAATGCTCGCATGAGAACCCTAACTCAGCTTTGTTGCATTCAGAAGTGGAGGTGGGGGGAATTGCACCCCCGTCCATGACAACATCAATAATAACGTCTACAATCATATTAAAACGGTCCATCGCTGGCGCTATCGTGAAACTTTGTAATAGCTTTCTCTAATGATCCCTTAAACTTACCTGTCACAACATAAGAAAAACTACCATCAGGTTCTACCATCTGTTCCAACATTCCCTGCTGAAACATCATAAACAGTTCTTCACCACAATACTGCATCGCAACTTCTTTCATTTTCAATATAGAAGGTTTATCGTTCATTTCAAATTTCATAATGTTAAAAGAAAGGGTTTCTGTCTCTGGTCTAATCTTCTCTACTTTATTTAGATGAGATTTTGCTTTTCTCAATGTGTCGTAAACACCTAGAGGTTCTGAGATAATTCTATCGCTTGCAGTAATAAGCATTTCTAATATATAAACTGTCATTTTTTATCCTTTGTAGGGCCAAGTCTCTCTTAGTATATCGGTAACTCCGGGGATGTCAACCAGCCATCTCCCGTATTTTCCTGTTTTTGTTGTTCTTATTTTAACCCAGTGTTCTGGATGTCCAATAGATTCATTACGAATGTCAGCAACAGAACTCAAAAGTTTAGCACATGTGTCTGTTGCCTTCTTCCAATCTTCATGTCCTCGTTCTGGTGTATCAACGCCAATCAGTCTTGTTCTGATCTTTATATTGATATTAAATCCAAGATCAACAATAAAGTCTACAGTGTCTCCATCTACAACACGGTCCACCTTAGCGATATACTCGTACATTATACATCCTCTCTTAGTGGCAACCAAGGGCCGAAGTTTCGTTTCAATGTTTCAATCCTATCTTCTGCGTCAGCAAGGCTTGCCAGAGCCTCATTTAGATTATTATGTAGATCACCAGTGCTGTGATCTCCAATACCTGCTGGATGATTAAACATAATCTCCAAACTGGTGACTGCCTCTGCCCTGTCTGCTGCTGCTCGCAACATCAAAGAATTTACTGCCTCTGCTTTAAAACTCATTATATCTCCTAAACATTACCTCGTAATACCAATAACCATTATTCAAAACAATAAGCAACATGCCAAAGTTTATTACCCGCAAAACTATATCCGTAACCCTATCTCTAAAATAGTACAACCCTAAACACACACACAACTTTTGAATCCAAAGACCGTAAGGAATATTAAGAAAAAACAAAGCTATTGGACCAAGTTCTTGAAAGTGGGGAAACTTTGTTATCTCATATGTAAATATATTATCCAGTATACATAACACAACAAATAAAATAGCTAATGCCAGCCTCATTACATTTCCCTAGTCAATTTAAATGCCTCAAGTGTACACTTGAATGGGTTGCCTTCAATCCCCTCCACTAACTCTAACATTTTAGCAGCAACTTCGCGGATTTCAACCTGTGCGTGTTCAGAATTACGAAGTTTCTGGAAATTAGCAAAGGATCGCATGTTAAACGTAATGTCTGCTTGAATCTGGCTATTGTAGGTCTTAAAGAATCGTGCCGACTCTTTTGCTCTCTTACGTCCCAAGGGCGACTCAATGTCTTTGATACATTGATGGTAGATTTTATTTCCCAATTCAGTATAATCTTTTAATACATCGCTCCATTTAGCACCCTTTTCAGCAAAGTACTCAGCCGCACATGGAAACTGCCAATCAATACCTGTTGATAATTCTATACCGTCCCAGTCCTGTGGAATGTAATGCTTATTTTCTTTTAATTCTTTATATCTAGCTGACTCAGCATTAATATTACTCATGCGATGTTTAAGCAAATGAATATGACTAGCAATCTCGGTGTCAACAAGAAAGTGAACCGAACCTTTTTCAAAAGGGGTTTCATGTCCATTTACCCACAACATTTCAATAAGTCGTGGGATTCTTGCTTTCTTTTCATCCGTAAGATTCCTGCTTGTACTCGT
>JGI24005J15628_10001605_pt1 | contig 12024 bp, 11 predicted proteins | sample LinPmetageLP40_FD_15628 | JGI IMG/M metagenome (IMG submission 15628)
CAGATCATATGGCTGCTCAAATTGAATTTGAGTTATGGAATAATTCAGCTAATCCTTCTTCTAAACCAGCAAATGCTACTAAAGGTGATAAAACACTTAGAGCAGCTAAAAAAGTAAACACACAAAATAACCCAAAATTAGCGTCAGCAACATTAGATGTTATAGATTCATTCTTTAAAGATTAATTATGATTACACTTAGTATAATATTAACAGTAGTAATAACAGCTTCTTTTTTTATGATTAGAAATTTAATTGTAAAAAATGAACGTTTAGAAGATTTTATCACTAAACAAAGTGAAGCAATAGTAGCTTGTAGTGTAAGATTAAAACAATTAGATCAAAAAGGTTCATTTCGTGCCGATGATGAAATTGGATTCTTTTTTAAAGCAGTAGAAGAAATACAAGAAGCTCTAAACGAGTTTACCCTTAAATAAAAATTAGTAAAAACCACATGTCAAAACTTAAGTATGCCCCTAAGCCTCCTCCAGAACCAGTAGTTATTGAATCTTCTGAACCAGGACCTAAAAAAAGAGGAAGAAAAAGAACAAAAAAACAATATTTTACACCAGATACAGATGCAGCTATAAAAGAATATTTAGCTACTTCTAATCAAGAAGAACGAGATACTATTTTTGCAAGAAGAATACATTATCCTTTTTATAAATTAGCTGAAAATTTAATTCATACATTTAAGTTTTACTATACAGAAGTAGATGATTTAGAGGATTTAAAACATGAAGTAATTTGTTTTCTTTTAGAAAAATTAGATTATTTTAAACCAGAAAAAGGAACTAAAGCATTTAGTTATTTTTCAATTGTGGGTAAAAATTATCTTATCTTATATAATAATAACAATTATAAAAAGAAAAAAGCAAAAGTAGATCCTACAGCAGCTGATGATGATGATGGGGTATTAAGACAATTAGGTAGAGATGAACGTAAACAAGATATAAAAGATTTTATTGATTTCTTTACAGAATATATTGATAAACATATGTTTACAATGTTTAAAAAAGAAAAAGATAGAAAGGTATGTGATGCAATAAATGTACTTTTTCAACGTAGAGAAAACTTAGAAATATTTAATAAAAAAGCATTATATATCTATATTAGAGAAATGACAGGCGTAGATACTCCTGTAATAACTAAAGTTACAAAAATTCTTAAAAAACTATATAAAAAGCTCTATACAGAATATGCTGAAACAGGTTATATAAGAGTTTAATCTTTTCCATATTTATAATAAAACATATGGATCCATTAAATCAATTAATATTTGATGATACTTCTTTCTCAGATTTATTGAAAGAAATTCACGGCAACCAAAAGAAAAAAGCAAAACAACTTGCTTCTTTAATTGCTGAATTACGTCCTTTAGTTCAATCTTTAGGTGATGCTACTGTAGTAGTTCCTCTAATTAAGGAATATATGGAAATTAGTGTTAAAAACGATGACCAGTTAATTAAAATGGCAGCTATTGTACAACGTTTATCAACATCATCTTCTTCAGGGGGAGACGGAGGATTACTAACTGAAGATGAAATGGCTCAGCTTCAAGAACTAACAGAAGAAATAGCAAAAACAGTTGAATCTGAACCTAAACAATTAAATAAACCGAAAGAACAAAATGGGATATAATATAAGCTCAGGAAGAACAGGAGGTGGGGGAGGAGGATCTACAGGAGTTGCTTTAACTTCTGTAAGGGTAATAGATATTATTTTAGACGAAAGTCACCCAAGATGGAAAGAATTGGGAGGATGGGATTCATTAGGGACTATATTTTACACAGGAGTTGTTGAAACTACTAGTACTACTAAACCTGATAAAAACAACGCAGCTAGACCTTTATACTCTAATATAAAACAATATCCCTTAAAAAATGAAATAGTAATTATATTAAAGGGAGCCAATAAAGATATATATGGTTTAAATAAAGACCAAGACACATATTACTTATCTACAGGAGGTATTAATATATGGTCTCATCAACACCATAATGCATTACCAACTGCAAATTCTTTAAAAGGAGAATCAGGCGAATCTACCGTTCAAGATTATAAATCTACAGAAAATGGTATGACTAGACAAGTCACTGATGGAAGTTCTGATATAAATTTAGGAAATTATTTTAAAGAACAACTAAATGTAAAACCTTTATTACCATATGAAGGTGATTATATTATGGAAGGTAGATATGGTAACTCTATAAGATTTGGTGCAAGTATTAAAGATGATGTTATACCTGAAAGCAACAAAAATGATTGGTCTCAAGGAACTGAAGAAATAGGTACACCTATTACTATTATTAGAAATGGTCAATCAAAAAAATTAGATGATAAAGGATGGGTACCTACTATTGAAGATATTAATAGAGATGATTCTTCTATTTATATGACCTCTAACCAAAAAATATCTTCATTACAAGTAGCATCAGTAAATTTTCAATCTTATTTATCTGAAATAGTACTACCAACAGATCCCCTAACAGAATTAACAGATCCTCCATTACCTGAAATTAAACAACCAGAAACTCCAATTAAACCTACTGAAGAAGAAATTGAAGAAGAAACAAAACAACAAGATAATGAAGATACACCTCCTACTCCAGAAGTAGAAGAAGAAACACTAACAGAAGAACCAGTAGGAGAAACAGATTCACTTTCATTTTTTGATGAAATGACAGAATCAGGACAAGCATCAGAAGATGATTTTGTAGAATATCAGTTAATACATGAAAATACAGTAGTAGGAGGTTCAGAAGAAGATCCAGTAGTAGAATCAGATCCTAGCAATATACCTGATCCTGTTTCTACTCCTAATAATGAGGGAGCAGAAAAACATGAACAAGAAAATAAAGAAATAAAAGAGGGTAAAAAATCAAAAGGATATCCTTATACACTTACTAATAAACATGGTAAAGAAATAACAATGGCTGCTCCAAAATCATGGAGTCAGCTTAGTAAAAATTTAGGTCCTACAAGTACTAGAATAAAAAAATTATTTATCCATACAACAGCAGGTAATATTAAGGATAGTGCAGTAGATGTTATGAATTATTTTTTCCATGGTAGAAAATGGGGAACAGGAGGATATCATTTTTTAATAGAAGCAGATGGGAAAGTAACCCAAATATATAAAGATAGTCAAGTTACTAATGGAGTTAAAGGTTCAAATTCTGAATCAGTGCATTTTTCATGGATTGGGGGATATGATTTTAAAGAAGGAAGTAATATGATGACTAAGGGACAAGCAATAACTTTAGTAGATATGGTTAAATTTTACTGTAAAAGATATCCAAGTATAGAAGTATTTGGTCATAATCAAGTGGCTCAAAAATCATGCCCTTGGTTTTTTGTACCTAAATTTATGACAGAATTGGGATTAGAGAAAAACAGAGGTATAACTAACCCCCAATGGCAACTTAATATGAGTGCTTTACCTGAATACCAAAAAGTAGGACAACAAATAGCAAAAGGAGAATATCCATTTAAAAATTTATAATATGTTTATACCAATTCAACCAGACATATACCAAGGAAAACAAGTAATAATAAATTCAGATAGATTATTATTTAATGCAAAAACAGATAGTATTTTATTATTTTCAGATAAAATTATAGGTTTTAGTACAAATGGTAGTTTTCATTTTGACACAAGTGATTTAGATGGAAATAAATTTGTAGTAAATGCTCCTAACATATATTTAGGTTTATTACAAGATAAAGATGACCCACAAAAAAAGGTATACCCAACAGAACCAGCATTATTAGGAGATAAAACAGATGAATATCTTAATAATTTATTAGATATGATGGATTCTTTAATTGATGTATTAGTAGGACAATATACATTAGTAGCTCCAATAGCGGGCCCATGTGCTCCTTTTGGTGGAAATGAAGGATGTTTTGCAACTGTAAGAACAGCCATCTCAGATTTAAAAGAAGAAATAAAAGATATAAAAAGTAAACGAATTAAATTAGTATAATATGTCAGTAGCAGGCCCAATAAGAAGTTTATTACAACAACAAGATAAAGCTCTTTATCAAGTTAAAAAAAAGATTAAAGAACAAGGAGCAAAACAAGTAGGTAAGGTAAAAGAAAAATTACCTTCAACACAAGAAATTAAAGATAAATTTAAACCAGAAGCAAACGCAACTACATGTAGTATAAATGGTTTAAAAAAATCTCAAAAAAATTATGATAAACTTAAAAAACTATTAAATACTTTAAAAAAAGTAGTTGAAGGAGCTACAAAAGCTTTAAAAAAGATTAAAGAAATATGCGATAAAATAATGGCAGCAATCCAAAAAATATTAAGTATTTGTGGAAAGCTAGCAGCATTAGTAGGAGTATTAGGTACTGTTATATCTGTAGCAAAAGTAGTATTATTAGGATTAGGTTCTGTAATGGCTCCTCCACCAACAGGAGGAGTTTTAATAGCTCCAGGAACAGCAATATTTTTAAAAGATAAATTAGACGCTGCAAAAGGTCTTATAGGAGGTATTAAAGGTGTAGTAGCAACAATCCCAAAATTACTTGAAAGATACACAGGTAAAGCCTTAAAATATATAGGATATATAGCTGCAGCAATAGTAGCATTAGCAGCTATAAAAAATATTATAAACTTCATAATAGGATTATTAGAAACTTTATTTTTAGGACAATTATCAAGTTGTGCAGCCTTTAATGAAAATGATGACACAACAGATAATGATGGAAACGTACAAACTAATAATAATGGACTCCCAGGTACTGATGGAAATTCAGGAACAGGAATTCCTGGTTGGGTATTAGTTTCTAATGGAAATAACCCATCATCTATTCCTTCACCAGGATCATCTACTTCCCCTACAGAATTACCCCCTAATCCTGAAAGTCCATTTACATCAGATAATGGAGATATATGGCAATTTAATCCAGGAGGACAAACAGCAGCTGATTTTTTAAATAATATAGGATTTACACAACAAGCCATAGAGGATGGAGCTGATCCTTTTGATTATTCAGATGATTTAGCAGATTATTATGAAGAACAATTAAATATCTTAACACTTCGGGGAAATTCAGAAATAATTGAAAAAGTATATAATGCTAATTTTCAAATGTTAGGATATAGACGCTATAAAGTTTAAAAAAATTATATTTATTAACAAATACAAACAAACATGAAAGCAAAAACTTTTGAAAATCTAATTAGAAAAGTAGTTAGAGAAGAAATCGATTATGCGTTACGTAGAGAAATTAAAACACTCAAAGAAGATTTACGTGATGAATTAAAACCAACAATAGTAGAATATACTGAAAAAGAAACTAATGTTCTACAAAAATCATCTTTAAAAGAAAAAATAATGGGAAAACAACCCATAAAACAACGTACAAAACAAACATTTTCACAAGATAATACATTAAATGATTTATTAAATGAAACAGCTCAAGGAAGTACAAATTTAAGTTCAGGTAATGCACCTGTAAGTTTATCACAACCTTTTGCAACAGGAGCTCCTTTACCAATGGATACAACAGGTATGCCTAGTTCAGTAGCAGATGCAGTTACAAGAGATTATAGTGGTTTAATGAAAGCAATAGATAAGAAAAAAGGATTATAATAAATGCCTACTATAGATAACTACATAAGAATTAATCCGCTAGATTTAAATAAAAATGTAGCTATAGGAGTAGCGTTTCCTTTTNATGCTGATGGAGTTTTTAATCAAACACTCACCCAAAAAGAACAAGTAAAAAGTAATTTNATAAATGTATTACTNACAGAACCNGGTGAAAGGGTAAATTTACCTGCTTTTGGTGTTGGTTTAAAGAATTTATTATTTGAAACAGAAATAGATACAAATAATTTAGAATCTAGAATAGATAATCAAGTAAAAATATATATACCGGAAATAACATTAATATCAGCTAATACAACATTTTCACCAGATGAACATATATTATATATAAAAATAGTGTATAGATATAATCCTTCAAGTGAGGTAGATGCTGTACAATTAAACTTTAACGCACAAAGATAATGGCATCATATTCAAAAACATCAAATAAAACACAAGATAAAGACGTTAAATATTTAAATAAAGATTTTAATTCTTTTAAATCTCAATTAATAGATTTCACTCAAACTTATTATCCTAATACTTTTAATGATTTTAGTGAGGGATCTCCAGGTATGATGTTTTTAGAAATGGCAGCTTATGTAGGAGATGTTTTATCTTTTTATACAGATACTCAATTACAAGAATCATTTTTATTATTAGCTCAAGAAAAGGAAAATTTATTTAACTTAGCTTATGCTTTAGGATATAAACCTAAAGTAACCACAGCCGCTTCTACTAATGTAGATATATTTCAATTATTACCCTCTAAATTAGTAAGTGGGGTATATAAACCTGACTTTNACTACACATTAATTNTAAACGAAAATTCTACATTTCAATCAACAGATGGAATAGATTTTTACTTAGAAAATCAAGTAGATTTTGGCTTTTCATCTAGTTTTGATCCTACTACAGTTAGTATCTATCAATATGATGGATCAAATAATCCAGAATATTTTTTATTGAAGAAAACATCATTAGGGGTTTCTGCTAAAATAAAAACACAAACCTTTAGTGTGGGAGCAGCTGAACAATTTAAAACATTAACTTTATTTGATACTAATGTTATTTCTATAGAATCAATAATAGATGCAGATGGAAAAGTATATAATGAAGTACCTTATTTAGCTCAAGATACAATATTTGAAGAAGTACCTAATACTGGTGCTAATGATCCTGAATTAAAAGGATTTAATCAACAAACTCCATATCTTTTAAAATTAAAAAAGGTACCAAGAAGATTTGTATCTCGTTTTAAAACAGATAATACATTAGAAATACAGTTTGGATCAGGTATTTCAGATAAAGCAGATGAAGATATTATTCCAAATCCAGATAATATTGGGTTAGGAATTAAAGATGGAAGAAGTAAATTAGATGTAGCTTATGATCCTTCTAATTTTTTATATACAAAAGCATATGGACAAGTCCCTTCAAATACATCCCTAACTGTAACTTATTTAGTGGGAGGAGGGTTAGAATCAAATGTTAGTTCAAATACTATAACTAAAATTGAAAAATTAAATACAAGTAATAAACCTAATATAAATCAAGGTTTATTAACTTTTATAAAAAGCTCAGTAGCAGTTACTAATCCTGAAAAAGCAGTGGGAGGAGGAACAGGAGATTCAATAGAAGAAATAAGAATGAACGCAATGGCAGCTTTTTCAGCCCAAAAACGAACAGTTACAAAAGAAGACTATTTAATTAGAACTTTATCTATGCCTGCTCGTTTAGGAAGAGTAGTTAAAGCATATATAATACAAGATGACCAAATATCTCCATTAACAAATGAACCAAATAGAATTCCTAATCCTTTAGCTTTAAATTTATATACTTTAGGATATGATAAAAATAAAAAATTAACAACATTAAACACAGCTACAAAAACTAATTTATCAACTTATTTAGAACAATATAGGATGCTAACAGATGCAGTTAATATAAAAGATGCATTTGTTATTAATTTTGGGATAGATTTTGAAATAGTAACTTTTAAAAGTTATAATAATGAAGAAGTAATACTTAATTGCATAACAGAATTAAAAGAATTTTTTAATATAGATAAATGGCAAGTAAATCAACCTATTATAATTTCCGAAGTTTATAATTTATTAGGAAATGTTTTAGGAGTACAATCTGTAGAAAGTATTTCTTTAAGTAATATTAATGGAGTTGACGTAGGATATTCACAATATAAGTATGATTTTGGTCAAGCAACTAAAGGAGGAATAATCTACCCATCACTAGACCCAAGTATATTTGAATTAAAATTCCCTAATTCAGACATTAAAGGTAGAGTAACAACTTATGGCTATAATGCATCAGGTATAACAACAGGCAACACTTCAGGAGGATCAACTGGCGGAGGCGGCAGCGCAGCAAGTTCAGGTGGTGGAGGAGGTGGCTACTAAAAATAATAAAAATGGCATATTACTTTATATTTCCCGAAATTGACACTACAATATACAGTCACCCAGACAGAACTAAAATGAATACTGGGAATGATGAAATTCTTGAAATTGTAAAAGAAAAAGGAAGTTCAGACCAAAGATATTATCCCTCAAGAGTTTTAATTAAATTTAAAAATGAGGAAATCAAATCAACAATTTCAGATAAAATAGGTTCCTCCACATTTAATAATGGAACCTCAAAAGTATCGTTACAACTACTTTCAACAGAACATAAAAATTTAGTAAATATTCTTAATTTAGAAGCATTTGCTGTTTCCCAATCATGGGATGAAGGAACAGGTAGATTTTCAAACTTACCTACAAGTTCAAATGGAGCAACTTGGGTTCATAGAGACAATGACACAACAAAAACTCAATGGACAACATCAAGTTTTGCAGTAGCTACTACAGGATCAATAGATGCCTTGGGTATTACAAAAGGTGGAGGGGTTTGGTATACTGGTAGTGCTTTTCAAGGTTCTCAACAATTTTTAAAAGGAGATAACTTAGATACAAACATAAATGTAACTTCAATAGTACAAAAACACTCAGCAAGTCTGTTCGCTAATAGCACTTACCCAACAGGTATAGATAATCATGGTTTTTTAATAAAACAACCAGACTCAGTAGAACAAGATACATCTAGTAGTTTTGGTGAAATGAAATATTTTTCATCTGACACACATACTATATTTCCTCCTAAATTATGTTTTAAGTGGGATGATAGTATTCATAATTCACAATCATTAGCTAAACAAAATGGAGAATTAAGTGTTTCACTTTACAGAAATCAAGAAGAATATAACCAAAATGATGAGGCATTTTTTAGAATTCACGTAAGAGATAAATATCCTACAAGACAATTTACTTCATCCTCAAATTATTTAAATCCAGGATATTTTACAACATCATCTTTTTATAGCGTAAGAGATTCTCATACAGAAGAAGAAGTTATCCCTTTTGATGATAGTTTTACAAAAATAAGCGCTGATTCAGAAGGAATGTATTTTAAAATATTTATGAATGGCTTACAACCTGAAAGATATTATCGTGTTTTATTTAAACACACAAACGACGAAGGAACAATAATATATGATGACAATTATCATTTTAAAGTAGTTAGATAATGGCAGAAGAAAGTATAAAAATATCTAAAAAATTATATAGTAGATCTGACGTAAATAGTGTCTTAGACCTATCATTTAGTGAATTAATACAAACAGATAATAGAAGTTCTGATGTTAAAATAAAAAATCTTTTTCAAACATATGATAGTCTTTTTTATGATATACCTAAAACAGGAAAATTATCACATTTAACTTTATTTATTCAAAGTAGAGATTATATAAATGATTTTTATGACCCTAAAGATGATCAAATAGAAGCATTATTAGATAGAATAGAAACTCTAGAAGATGAATTAGTAGAATTATCAAATGCAAAAGTATCTGTAGAAAAAGAACACCCAGTTTATAGTAATGGTACTTTCTTAAAAATAGAAGGTGGACATTCATTCTTTATGTATAAGGGAGAAGCCCGCAGAGTAAGATCAGCAGTAAAAAAGATATTAAAACAAAAATATCAACCAGGTAGAGACACTGATGAATACCAAGTTATTTTATCTTCAGCAGCAGATTTACCTTCTCGAGGATATCCAGATTTAACAACGGCATCTGATTTAAATAACTTAACATAATGGCAGAAAAAATTGAAAAAATAGAAGATTTTAAATTTAAGCCTACTCAAGTTGCTTCTAGAGAATTAACAAGAAAATTTGGAAGAGATGAAGACTTCGCAGAATTACATATATTATCTTTAAATGATCAAACGTTACAATCTAATTTAAACTTTACATCATATAATTTTCCTCCTGAGGGAATAGACACAGAAGGTTTATTTAATGAAATTAATATGGATCCTGTTACCGAATTAGGTAAATATGGGTATATATCTGGAAAATATAAAATTAAACTAAATTTACTCCGAAGAAAAATACTAAATACTTCAAGTTTATTATTTTTTATAAATGAAATATCACCATCAAGGACAGAATTAAAATTAAAAATAAATACTTTACATAATAATTCTCAAACTATATCTTCTGTAAGAAATTTTATTAATGAAGTAGAATCAAATATATTTTTTAAAGATTTTGGACTTAATTTTAATAAAGGAAATATAAATACAGCAATTAATATTGCTTTAGATGAAAGAAATATAGATCCTGAAATTTTAATTAAACTTTTAAATCCTCTTCCCCCTAACTTTATAGTTAATGATGAGTTAAATATAGTAGAAGAAATAATAGACCCTACAGTATTAACAATAGATTTAGGAATATTACAATCAGAAGATAGTTCTATAGCTTTAAGAGGTCCTAATTTTAAAATAGATACTAGATTAAATAGTTCTATTCCTTCTTCTTTTAAGACATATGATTCTATATTAAATAATGGTTCAATACTATCTTCTTCTTATAATCAACTTTTAAATAGACTAGAAAATAGAGAAATACCAGAAATACCTTATGATTATATAAGACCTATTTCAGAAAGTTTAGAACCAGAAGATAGACCCTACCATTTTGAAAATTTTGTTAATTTTAGTAGCGCAGAAGAACGTTTAAAAAACTTTGAATATAAAATAAAATTAGTTGAATTATATGATTCTCAACTAAATAATATAGGAACAATAACAGGAAATACATCTGCATCCTCTTTTGTATTAAACGATAAGACTTCAATTAATAATAAAAGAGATAATTTATTAAAAGGTCTTGATGGATATGAAAGATTTTTATATTATACTTCAGGAGCTTTTGCATACCCTAAAACTAATATTACTGCTCCTTTTAATTTATATCCAGTTTCCTCATCAGAAGCAAAAACATGGTTGGGAAGTGAAGAATCATCTAATTCTTTTTATGGTGGTCAATTATTATCTGCTTCCTTATATGATAGAGAAAATCAAAATAATTTAGAAAGATTAGTACCTAACCATATTTTAGATAATGAAGATAACGAACAATATAAATTATTTATTAATATGGTGGGTCAACATTTTGACCAAGTATGGGTACATATAAAACATCTTACTGAAATAAATGATACTCATCATACAAAAGGTATTTCAAAAGATTTAGTTGTTTTTACTTTAAAAAGTTTAGGAATAGAAGCCTTTGACCAATTTGAAAATTCAAATTTAATAGAATACATTTTGGGAACAGGTACTTCAGGTAGTGCATATTATGATGTACCTACAAACCAAACCCTAGTAACAGCTTCAAATGCCGGTTCTATAGCTAAAAAAGATATATCAAAAGAAATATGGAAACGTTTATACCATAATGCTCCACATCTTTTAAAAACTAAAGGAACAGAAAGAGGATTACGTGCTTTAATGAGTTGTTATGGGATTCCTTCTACATTATTAAATGTAAAAGAATATGGGGGATCTACATCAGATAAAACAACATATCAAACATTTACTTATGAAAAATCGGGGTTAGCACTACAAGGAAATTCAGGAGCAAATGGTTTTTTTATTAAAACAAATTTCTCTTCATCAGAAGGACATATATCCGAAAATTTAGTAGGATCTACTATACAATTTAGAGCAAAACCCCATAGAACAAATAATACTCAAATCTTATTAACATTGTCTGGTTCTACTTTAGATGGTGTTTATGATCCAAGTAGAGATCACATTGTAACTTTAGAACCCTATAGTTCTACCGCTAATGACATGTCTTCATCAGGAGATGCTATACAATATGGTAGATTAAATTTAACAATAGATGAATCAACAACATCTACAGATTATTTTCCAATATATAATGGTGATTTTTGGAATATTAATTTATCCGCAGAATATAAATTCACATCAGATACAGCTTCTTTAAGTATAGGAGCTAGACAAGCTAATTTTAATAAAAATGTATTTAAATATGAAGCTTCAGTTGA
>JGI24005J15628_10001606_pt1 | contig 12022 bp, 14 predicted proteins | sample LinPmetageLP40_FD_15628 | JGI IMG/M metagenome (IMG submission 15628)
ACTAAACGGCTCACGAAATTCAAATCAGATCAGAGGAGAATACAATGCGTTCCATGAAGCGTAATATGAAGACAATTAAAGCTCCAAAATATAACAAAGATAAAGCTCCAAAATATAACAAAGACGAAACAATAAAGGTGGAGCAAGCTGGCGAACACCATGTCAATACTGACGGCAACTTTTTCAACATGGTTCTAGCTGGTATATCTGCACCTAAACGTGCCTTCCCCCAGTTCATCAAGACATCTGAGAGTGAGTTCTATCTGCGTAAGTTTCGCAGAGACATGACCAAGGCAACCAAGGTACATCTGTCAGAGAACTTCATGAGGGCGGCTGTTGAATTGAGCTATGCCTATCCAAAGTATCTATCAAAGCTAATGTCTCAAAGCACCCCACCACTGGATAACATCTGGATAGAGTGGAACGAGGGAACACGTTATGATATGACCAAAGAGTACCTCAAAAAGATGGGCAAATTAGTAAGCGACACAGACACCAATCGCAGTGATACTGGATACCTCATCAGACAGCATGGGATGGGCCATGAGTACTCTTTGGTGTTTCCAGAGGGAGCAAGCAACAAACTGATGTTCCCTGCCCTGTCGTGGTTCTTTTCAAACAACCCAGACAACCCGTTCTCACTGTCAGAAATGAACAAACTGAGGCTTGCTCAAGGCTATCCACCTGTTGATGAGGAGACTGATCGCAAGAACAGAGGGGAACATCTTCTTTACCTTTTAGGTGATGACTATCGTAAGGTTCACTTCCCAGAGGTTTGGGATTTCAATAATCTTAATGACCTCGTTGCTAACAAGAAAGATTGGAACAAAAATAAACATGCGTCTGACCATGTCGAGTTCGTGATGCCTTGGATGATGCACACCCAGAAAGGTTTACACGATCTATCATTTTCTCTTTACCCAAATGTTTACAGCAACAATGAAGACGATACGCTTTGGAAAAATTCTAACGAATGTCATAAGGGTGACCTTAGATTTCTTACGGCGGTCTTCTCTCTGTTGAACTACCCTCGTATCATCAAGGAAAGAGTGAACCCACCAAAGAAAGTGCCTAGCCTGAGATGGGGCCGCAGGGTTCCAAGGAATGAGGTAAAGGTAATTGAGGTCGAGCTACCTAAGAAGCGCGGCGTGACAATGTACGAACAACTATTCACTGGTCATGGCTCACCAAAGCGGCAGCACATGAGGCGAGGTCATCCTCGTAGGTATCGTGATGTGCATGGTCGTATAAGCAAAGAGGTTTGGATAGAGCCAATGGTCGTTGGCAACCCAGAGCTTGGCGTGATTGAGCATGAGTATTTTCTAAAGACTAAGGGGGATAAATATGAAAAGAGCAAGTGAACTTTTGGTAAAGCCAGCCACCAGACGGTCAGCCCTACCTATCATTATTGACAAACACTACATGCACAGAGTGCCACCCATCAGTATGGCATTCGGTTTGTTTGATGGAGATATCATGATAGGTGTGGTGACCTACGGCATCAGCGCGTCCACCACTCTCAGGCGCGGTGTGTGCGGTGACGATCAAGCCGACAACGTCTATGAGCTTACACGGCTTTGGACGGAAGATGATGCTCCGAAAAATGCTGCGAGCCTTTTGATATCCAAGTCACTCAAGATGGTAGATAAAGAAATCATTGTGACCTTTGCTGAGATAGATGCTGGTCATGTGGGTACAATATATCAAGCGTCAAACTTCTTGTATTGCGGTCTGTCTGCCAAGTTCAAAGATCCAAAGGTTAAAGGCTTGGAACATCAACACCACACAACCTATGCACATGGCATGAACATGAAGCAGATTAGAGATACATATGGAGAAGATAACGTCTACTATGTGGATCGCCCTCGCAAGCATAGGTATGTTTTCTTTAATGCTAAAAAGAAAAGGCGAAAAGATTTGATTGATCTTCTTCGATATAAAGTTTTGCCTTATCCAAAAAAATGAGGCGGCACGAAGCCACCTCAAGTTGATCAGAGTAGAGAATACAAAAGAAACAAACACCACACAACGATGTGCAACAGAGTACTATCTGACACAACATGTAGCACTATGATACAACATGGTCAACATCAAATACCAAAGTCACTTTTGTCACTCCAATGTGGCGTATCATCAAGGTCACTATTCAGCCACTGGTAGCTTGCCGCTGGCTGACGATACGAGGATGTAGGCACATCAAACTCAAGATCAGTCTGACCCTGCTTACCTATCCAAGAGAAGCGACATTTCCATATGTGTATTTCACTGATCGGAGACATCGCTGGGTCAGGGCGGTGAACCGACAGCCCCACATCTGCTTTGGCAAACCAAGCAGCAGACCCAGAGATATCGTAACCCTTTGGGACAGGCACGTTGCCATCCATACCCCTCATCATTTTAGTTGGGTGTGCCACAAACCATAAGTGTATGTCATGAGCTTGAGCAAAGACACGCAGCTTGGTGAGTATTTCAGATATCCAATCTGTCTCACTGCTGTCCCTGTTCTTTTCGATGTAGTTATATGGGTCAATGACCGCTCCACGTATACCATGACGCATGACTGCCACCTTCAACCTCTCAATAATGCTATCGATAGATGAAAGACTGCCGTCTGCTTGGTACAAAAACGAAAAGTTCGATTGAACAAAGTTCTTACCAGCCCTCAGTTCTTCCTTTGTCATGCGTGGAGTGATGCCTTTGAAGAACGGTTTCTCCAACCACTTACTTATCAACTTGGCTATGTGTAATCGTGGCTCGTTTTCAAATGAGCATATAGCAAATCGCCATCCGCTGCGCTCTGCCATGTTCACCATAATCTGATCTATAAACTCAGACTTTCCTGACGATGGATGCCCTGTAACGATGGTCAACTGACCACCTACAATAGAGTAAAGCTCATCAACATTTGTGTAGCCAGTACTCTCACCCTTACCCATTCCTCTGTCATAAATTACATCGACTTCATCATAGAAATGTTCGGCATCAAACAGCCCAGCAACAGGCCAAGGCTTTGAAAAGTCTACGATTTCTTTGAGTGCCTCGCTCCCAAAGATGGACAGGATATCGTTGGCATCCTTGCATCCATGAGGGTAATCAAACTTCCAGCACTTGTCTCTGCCAATGCGCCGAGCCATCTCTTCAGCCATTGCCTCGCCAGCACTGTCGTTGTCTGTCGCAATGATGATCTTGTCTGCGTTCTCAATCGCTTCCTTGGACTTCCAGAGGAACTGAAACTTGGTATCGTCAAGCTGGCTGACCTGTTTGTCCACCACCTTCATGACCGCGCCATTCGGCACAGACACTACGTTTGTTATGCCAGCTTCCATGAATGCCAGAGCATCCATCTCACCCTCGCAGATTATTATTTCCTTCTCGTTCTGAATGCCTTCGACGTTGAAGAATGTTTGAGGTGCGCCGTTACAAGAGAAGCCTTTGCCTTCAAGTGATCTTATCTTGAACGCATACTCCTGCCCTTGATTGCGATACGGAAACATTACGCATTCTGTTTCGCTGCCAACGGATTGTATGTATCTCTTTGTAGATTTTACACCAGCAAACTCAGCGGTACTTTTCGATATACCTCTGTCATTCAACCACTGTACTGCATTGTCAGACAGTGGCTCCTCTTTTACGTGTGTTGCCACTGGCGATATCCTTTGCTTCACCTCTGGCATTTCATCACGCATAGGAATGATACCCTCAATGTGGCAGTGCCAACATTTGAAGAGTGCTTTCTCGTTTTCTATGCGAAGTGATAGTGTCTTTTCTGTTTTTTTCTTGCGGCTATGGCTACAACTTGGGCATATTATTTTATGTTGTCCTTGCCCTAACTTGTAAGCCTCGCCGCGAACTTGATGTTCGACTTCCACGGCTTATCTCCATACTCTGATCTGACCTAGCATAATGATTAGTGCCAGTCGGTCAAGTATTTTTTTTTCGGATTAAAATAGGGCATTTAAATCCGATTAATTTATGCACATCATTTCGTTACAATGTAATATAATATATATATTATAATAAATAACTAGGAATATTATATAAAGTATATTCGCTCACGCGAATAATACTACGGGGATTTTCCTTATCCAAACCCCAATATATTTTTTTTTGTTTTACCTGTCTGTCGTTTTTATAAATCTTATCCTGCATACAATCCAAGATCAGGCTCTCATCAAGGTCAGGTCTGCGTGATCCGTAGTAGATTAATATCTCCACCAGAACATCGTTGGTAAGAAGCTCATCAAGGGTTGGGCATTGCTTGTGAAACATAGCAACGTAGTCCCTAGCTTTCTGTGACTTAATAAACGCTGGCCTCTTCCCAAAGGTAACCAGCTTGCGAGAATTAGCCTTCGACGCTGGCTCACCTAGTACCTCAAACTGTATCATTAAAGCTCACTAAAACGAATGGTTGACAATAAATACTAACTATGATTAAACCTTAATTGATCGGAGAATACAATGGTAATCACTAACAAATTCGGCTTGCCTGAACCAATAGCCAACTTTGCTAGATCAGATAAGTACACAAAAGGTACGGCTGATATTAGCGTCACGTCATTGATCGACAGCCCTCGCATAAATGTTTTACGGAACGCCCATGCTGGTGAAATCAACACAGATGTATCAGAATTAATCTGGGCTTTGTTTGGCACTGCCGTTCACCATGTCCTTGAGTCCACGGATGACAGCGAAAACATCATGGTTGAGGAGCGTCTGTACACAGAGCTAGGCGGTTGGACTTTGTCGGGAGCCTTGGATCACCAAGAGCTTTTACCTGACGGCACTGTGCGGATCACGGACTACAAAGTTACTTCCGCTTGGTCTATTATTTTTGGCAAGAAAGAATGGGAGAACCAGCAGAACGTCTACGCTTGGATGGTAGAAAATTCAAAGGGTGGAAAGTTCAGCGGCAAGAAGGTTAGCAGCATTCGTATCTGTGCCTTACTCAGGGACTGGCAGAAAAGAAAAGCTGAGTTCGATAAAGAGTATCCCCAGTCACCCATCACAGTCGTTGACCTTCCGCTATGGGATGACCGCGAGGACTATGTAGCGGATCGCTTAACTCTGCATCAGGAAGCACAGATTAACTTTGATCTCCATGACGAGCTACCTGAGTGTAGTGCCGATGAGCAATGGGCAAAGCCTGACAAGTGGGCTGTAAAAAAGAAGGGTCAGAAGAGAGCGATTAGAGTTTGGAGTACAGAGGATGAAGCCATCATTCATGCGAACTCTAACTCTGCATTAAAGGGCAATTGCGAAATAGAATATCGCAAAGGAGAACTGACTAGGTGTGAGGGCTATTGCTCTGTCTCAGATTTTTGTTCTCAGTTTCAGGGATGGGAGAAGAGGTGATGACCAAGTCACTCAAGTTCAAGTGGTGGGAATACCACAATAATAATCTGCATGTTTACGATCTCGTCGAGCGGTTCACTTTCGACATCATCAATCGTGGGTACAAGAACTACTCAATCAATTCAGTCTTTGAACGTATCAGGTGGCACACAGATGTCGAGACTGAGGGTGAGCAGTTCAAGCTATCCAACAACCACCGTGCTTACTATGCGCGTTTCTTTATGCATAACCACCCTGAATACAAAGGGTTTTTTAGAATAAAAAAAACTAACAGAGTAGAAGTGGAAGGAGAAGACTAATGACTAATTTAAAAATCGATAAAAAAATAAAAGTACACCCGCTTAGAAAATCTATGCTTCATGCTGATCCAGAAGCATACGAAATAGCAAGGAAGATGGCTATCGGTGACAGTGTTTTAGTTGAAAATAAACAAAGAGCGAAACGCTTAATTCGATATATTGGAAAGACACATTCATACATAAGCAATGGATATTTTGCAGGTGGGGCAATATCAAGATCGGATGACTATGGTTATGTTCGCGTATGGCGCGTCTATAAATCACCATCTGGTGAGGTAGTAACTTCCACTAGAGATTTAAACAGAATCATAGGACATACTTTGGATTTGAAAAGATTCCAAGAGCTTAGAGCTTCTGAAAAAGAGAGATCAGATAAGGAGAAGAGTAATGACTAAAAAAAGTTCAGGTGAACTTTCTGTATGGACAAAGCTATCGTCCATCAACGTGAATGAAAACACTGAGAAGAAGGGTATGTTACCTATCTCTCTTGGGCTTGGGCTTGGGGTATCGTGAAAGAGAATTACCCAGCCGCAACCTACGAGATTCATGATAACACATTCTATCCTGATGACAGTGTTGAAACCAGAGTGAGCGTTACGATAGAAGATCAGACGCACACCATGTGGTTGCCAGTCATGGACAATAAGAACAAACCAATACATGGGCCACATGCCAGAGATATATCTGATGCAAGGATGCGTTGCTTCGTTAAGGCGATAGCAATGCACGGATTGGGTCATTACATCTACGCTGGGGAAGATATACCTCAGACTGATGCAGAGCCTCACATAGAGCCTGTGCAGGAAAAGCCTACTCCAACACCTAAAAAGCCAGTAGCCGTACCAGACGATGCTCCTGTGGCCTCTGAGGGGGACATGGGATACATAGTCAACACGTTTGCTTGGAAGCCGCAAGATAAAGAGCCAAGGTCGTTCAATGATTGGGATGTCTGGTCAGACGTAATGTGTTCGTGGGTTGGTAGTGCCAAGAAGTCTAGTCAACTCACAGCATTCTTCAAAGAGAATAAGAAATCTTTTGACTTAGCAAAGAGAGATGCAGAGTCAAAGTACGACGATGTTATATCGTGTATAGCATCTAAAAAAGAAGCCATAGAGAAAGGAAATTAAATGGCACAATTCCCAGCATCAGGAGCGTTGTTTGTTAATGCTCGTAAAACAAGTGCAACGCAGCCAGACTACACTGGCAACCTAGAGTTAGAGCATGATGTTATTCGTGACCTGATGGCTCAGGTTGAAGAGGGTGTTGAACATCCAAGGGTTGATATCGCCTGTTGGAAGAAAACATCCAAGGCAGGAAAAGCCTTTATGTCTTTGCGAGGCAACATCATACGTGATCGCCAAGAGGGTGGTGGCTATCAGCCTCAAGCATCTCAAGCTCCAAGCGGTTACAGCAAGCCAACGGCTGACGCTGTAGGATCTGCTGCCAAAAGCATAGACGATGAAATACCGTTCTAGGTGGAGCAAGGAAGAGAGGGAAAGAAAGGGATACAAGAAAACATTATCTTGGAAAAGAATGTTTAGTGCATCCTCAACTAAGGTGGAGATGAAGGTAACCCTACCTTCGCCCCCACCGTGGGAGATTGATAATGGCAGAGAGCGAAGTGACGGAGAAGTTGATAGAGAACCAGAAAGATTTGAAGGATCAGATAAAAATGATGACAAATCAACTTGAAGACTATCACGATGCTTTACAAGCTTACGAAAATAATGAAACTCAAAGCGAAGGGATGACTGAAATGCAAGGAGCAATCTTTGAAATGTTCAAAGCCTTTGTGAAGGAAGGTAAGTAAATGGAAGACACAGATTCAAAAAACAAATGGATGAGTATAGGTGACATCATGGATATGTGGTCAATATCTCGCAGCACATTTGATAGTCTCGCAAAGAATGATAAGACATTTCCAAAGCCTACCAACATAGGCCCAAGAACAAAGCGGTGGAAGATGTCGGAGATTATTCAGTGGACTAACAAAGAAGCATGACTTCTCCAGAGTACAAACATTTTATAAACACTACAGAAATCGTGTTTGTCGATGGCTCTTACTGTATAGAAATGGACGTTGACTTCAATGATATTGAGGTCAACTCTGAAAATGTTAAGGATGCACAGACGGCAGCTAAGTATCTCTCAGACCTAGCGCGTGAGTGCAACATGATGAATGATGTTCGATCCATCATCAATCCAAAGCCTGAAGAAGACATATGGAAGCCAATAGAGAAGAACGGCACCATAGAAAATATCGCGAGCTTCGACTGGATATTTAAGAACGGCTCAAACAAATAGTTCAATTGAACTTATAGCTCTGCCATTCTCCTTGAAGCCATCAAGATAAGATTATTGTTCTGCTCCTGAAGTCTTTCAACTATCTCTTTCTTACGTGCCTCACTGATCTGGCTGTTGTTCTTTACTGCATTTATTCTTTGAGATATCTTTCTTCTAGAGTTCTCAACATTCCTTACAAGCTGAATGTACGGTATCTCTTCAGAATATTTTGTTCTCATTTGTTGCAGCCTAGCAGGGTCTCTGGTTTTCTGAGAGAATTTTATCTCACGAATAGCCTCTTCAACGCCTTCTTTCTTGTTGAAGTAAACACCAAGGTCTTGCCTCTCAGTGATGCTGCCAAAGATCTTTCTGGCAAATGGTATCTGGTTGACCACATCCTCGCTGATACTTCCTTCTTCAACATAGTCTTGGAAGGGAAGCATAGCTACCCTCTCTCCAAACCTACCGATACCACCGAATGCGGTATCCATCCAATACTCCACAACATCTGGTGACCAATCTATCAAGCCGCTGGTAACTGGTGTGCCGCCAGTAGCTTGGTTTAATACTTGTGATATTTTTGTGTAGAGTGGGGATGTCGTTGACCAATACAATTGGCTGCTTGGTATTTCGGAACCGGGGAACCCTTCTTTATATATGTCCTTACCAGAGAAGTCTTCGTTCTTATAAACATCTATGAACGGGTCCATCACTGTAAAAGCAAGGGCATCGAAAAGCATTGGCCCCACCTTGCCTTCCTGCGTTTGCCATATGTCTCCAATTGGGCTGAGTGTATTAAGGGTTGTGCCAGCCAATGAGTTGAAGCCCTGACCAGCGGTCATGCTGCCTCTTACCATAGATGACATAACTCTACCGTAGTTGTGAGGTATGTTCAGTCCATACGGCATGGGTATGGCAAGATATCCACGTTCCAATGGAAGGACTCCAAAGTAATCCATAACTATAATGTTATGTTCTTTTATGTAGTCGGGTATTTTATCGTAAAGCTTCTTGCCGTCTTCATCTTCTGGAGACATTNCTGAGTTTAGATAGTCCTGCATTAGTCCGAAGAATGCCACTCCACCCAGTATCCCTCTAACCTTCTTTGATCTTGTTGCTGCGTTGAGTAGGGCAAACGAACCCTGTATAGAAGCGTTGTAGAATAAGTAGAATGCGTTGGCTGTTGCCTTGTACTCGCCACCTTTAGAGAAGTTAACAGTTACATTCCCAGCAGCCTGTGCTGCGCGTTCTGGATTAAATCCTCTGTTTGTTAAGGCATCAAAGACAGAAACCCTGATGGCATTCTCAGCCATCGTGTTGTAATCCTCAATCGTCTGGAACATTTTCTTGACACTGTTTGTGACAATGCCTTTCTTCCCAGCGATACCAGCAGACCCCACATCGTTTATCAGAACCTGAAGCTGATCCATTGTATCCGATATGGAATTAACTTGGTTGGTTGCGTTCTTGCCACCAGCCTTGACAAATGCTTGATACTTCTTTGCCCAGTCAGACGAGTTATCGTTGTTGCGTATTGAGTTATAGATACCTTTCGCTGCCTTTGGTACGCCAAGCAATACCTCTGATGTAATCGCCTTCTCATCAAATTGATTGACGTTAACCAAGCCAGTTTGGATGTCTCGTATCGCGTTAGTGATAATGAACTCAGGGTTCAAAGACGTGTTGATGCTGGACAAGTATCTATTGATCTTGCCCATAGCCTGAACAACCTTGTACTGGCTGGCTGAACCAAGCCCAGTAAATCCATTCATAGCTTGGGCTATGCGAGGATCGTACAACTTGACGAATGTATCCTGACCCTCAACCTTGGCTACGAAAATACTAGGATCATTCAGGGTTGCCTGAAGGTTCGGCACCTCACGCATAATCGGGTTGCCTTGTGCGTCCTTGCCCTGTGTCCTGACAGTAGGTAGCTTGTCTAAAATTCTACCATATTCTTTTGTTTCTTCTGGCTTCTCTTCAAATAGTGTTATCAGAGACTGACCGACTATATTTTTCTCAGCCCTGATGACTGCGTTCTGGTTTTGATTGAGCGTTGTAGCAAGTATATCTATCGCATATCCTGCGTCCTCAGTCCTTCCTTTAGCAATCCTATCCTCTCGCCCACGAATCCCAGTAGCCCACCTCTTGACGGCCCTGAGTAAGTGTCAGCCTCACCCTCTGGGTCATACTTGCCTCTGAGGGGAACATAGCTTTGATAATCTGTCCTATTAACAACAGTACCCTCGCCATCTTCTGTTTCTGTAAACGACTTAGGTATCAATCCACCGTAGACCCTGACACTATTCGTGTCCTCAACAACCCTCTTGATTGCGCTGTCGAAATCTCTGATTGCTTCTCTGTTTGAAGAATTAAGATTGGAGAACCATCGAAGTATAACATCTGCTTCAGCATCAGACATGCCAGAGCCTTTTGAGTTATTGCTATCTTTGTTTTGTTGGATGTATGCGTTCCGTTCTTTGGCGTGAGATGCGTATAGGTATGCATCTGCCAATGCCATCCTTGGATTACCAGCATAACCAAGTGCCATCTCAAAAAAGTTCGATTGAACTTTTAAATCTTCTATACTTTGTTGGCTTACGTTGATGCGTTTTGCTGCATCTGTTGCAGCTTTGTATATCGTGTTCTGTCTTTCCTCTACCTCATTGGCTACCTTGCGGTGATATATTTCCTCTTTAAGATACGTGTCAAAGACATCTGCAATGTTAAGACCATTTTCTTTAAGCTCTTGCAGCATCCTACCCACTGGCAACATACGATCTTGAAACTTAACCAAGATATCATCCGCGATAGTTTGCGCTCTGTCTTTAGGAACTACGAACCCAAGCATCCTGCCAAGGAAGTTTGCAGTGTTGGCATATGTTATTGCATACTCTTTTTGCTTGATCTGCTTTTGCGTAGTGCCTTGAGGTTGAGCAGCGTTTGCACTTGAGCCAAGGCTATATCGTCTTCTTCCCCCGACAACGGCACGATCTTTCTTCTCAATGTCAGGGTAGAATGTAACAACTTCGTACACAGGCAATGAGCCAATGTTCTTCTTTGTAAGGACAAGCTTCATGGGTGGAGCTTTGTTTGGCCTGTTGTTATCCCAGTCCAGTATTAGCTTGGTGCGGTCTTGTGGCGTAACAAATACATCTGGGCCATCATCATAGCCCTGCCTCTTGTACCTATCCAGCGTATCATAAATGGCTTGCACGTCCGTGTAGTCACCGTTCTTCTTCTTGCTAAACCTTGCAAGCTCACGGTCATGACCTCTCTGCCTGATGTGATACAGGCCACTGCCTCTGCCATCAGCACCCCTAACCTCTTCGTGAAAACCTGCCCTCAATATAACAGGCACAAACGAACCATCTCTCTCTTGGATCGTTCCGAATATAGGAGAGTTAGTGCCGTCTTTGGTCTTGACTGGGGCCGCAATTATTTGATTCGGGTCAGCAGGTGGGCTGAGGGAGAACATCTTTTTAGATGGTTGTTCAATCATATCATCGGATATGACACGGCGAATGTCTTCTCTAATATTCGCTGGTAGCTGCTCCTCAGCAGAAAGTTCAGTTGCACTTTCATTCATTATGCTTGGGTCAGCATCTCCTGCCTTGCCTTCTTCCCATGTGAAAGCTGGCATCAATCCTGTTTTTTGAGGTGCAAATATTGTATCTTGTAGGCTTGCTGTTCTGTTTGTTTCACCGTAGGGGCCATAGTTAAGCCAGCTATTCTGACCTCTAGTCTCTGATGTAATCGCTGGTATGGCAGACCCAGTAAATAATCTTACATGAGCTTGCCACGCATTCTCTTCGCCTCTTGCTCTAAATCCAGAACCTTCAAGTCCATGTCCGAATGCATCATGCACGGCGCGAAACAAATCATTTGCTGTTACTGGTCTATCAATCCCCATCTGGTCTTTCCATACCAAACCAGTGTCTTGCAGCATGGGGTTGTCATCTACTGCGCTTTCAGTAACTCCCTCTGTGCCATAACCATCGTATGTTCCGTAGACAGCCATCCTTTTATTTGCGCGAAGATCTCGCATGGCATTAAAAGGGTTCTCGTCATAGGGGTCAGTCTTAGAA
>JGI24005J15628_10001611_pt1 | contig 11988 bp, 12 predicted proteins | sample LinPmetageLP40_FD_15628 | JGI IMG/M metagenome (IMG submission 15628)
TATCAAAGTCAAGTTCGAGCTCATCGCAACATTTAACCCCATCTTTAAGTATATCAAATTTGTCCCCATTAAGATAAGGGGTAATGTAGCTAACGCGATCCGCGTCCCAATTACCTTCGGTGAAGGCTGTATAGTCAGCATCCCTGAATTCTTGTCTACAATCAGGGTAGATTGCATGATCACCTGCGTGAATACCCATAGCGATATGTACTTTTGTATTTTTTTCATTTGCTATTGATAATGCTACTGCTTGAATAATTGATGAAAATATTTTATTACGATTAGGAACAACTGTTTCCTTCATATTTTCCTGTTCATAATGTCCTTCAGGTACTTCATCACCACCTTCTACAAGGGCACTATTAAGCATAGGAGCTAAACCATCAAGTTTAATTACTCCATACTCTACATCNTAANCATCCATAATAAGGATATTTACTAATGCTTGAGCTCGTTCAAGTTCAATTTTATGTTTTTGNCCATAATCAAAGCTAAGAGCGGTAACTTCATAACCGTCTGCTAATAATCTTAGTAACACTGTACTAGAGTCCATACCNCCCGAGAGGCTAAGTACTGCTTGTTTTTTCATGTAATATTATTTATAAATTTAAAAAATGNTGTATTATGTTTGATTACGTTAAATATATCAGAATTAAACTCTGTGTCTANAACTTCATCAATTTTTGTTTTTGGTTTACTACCTAACCCCCANTTTTTATAAGATTCTCCATCAAAAGCNGCCATAATGGGATTAGATGTATCAATAGATTCAATTTGTTTTATATCCTTATAATATAANAACTCTTGTGGGAGAGAACAACCTAAGAGATGAATTCTATCAGAATTTCCTATAAGTCCCATATTAATCATTTTACTGATTACTAATTGACGGCCCAAAGCTTTACCTATATCCTTATTGGGATGTGGGAATACTTCGTTGTAATAGCTAGCTCCATACGAGAATGCTATTTTGGTGTAACCTAAATATTTATACGTTTGATAACACTTTATTACCTCATGTAACGATTTACCTTGCACAACCGCAACCTTAGTTACATTTTTAGGCAATTCAATAAAACTCCATTCTTTAGCATTACGCATTGAAGTAATATGATCCTCCCAAGCATCAGGTACTATAAATTCATTTGGTTTAATATCTTCAATAATAGAAATCATTCTACCTTTTGAGTAGGGGGTTCCGAGTTCATGAAGTGAATTATCCATTATAACATACCTATTAGGGTTAGTGTTAAAGAATTCTTTATACCCTTCATATTTATCATATAAATGAGGGAGGAGATAGTCATAATCGTTAAATTCAAGACTAGCTTCTAGGTAAGCAATAGGTATTTCGTGTGAAACTTTCATTAAAAAGGTGCGTCAGGTTGATCGACTTGTATTTTAGGTGGACGTCCTCTACGGGGCATAGAAGCAGGACGATTAAATTTATGATATTTGGACCCACATTGAATATAAAAATCCCTTAACGAACCATCAAATTCAAGTAACTCATTTTCGTAGTCTTCTTTAGTCATTTTGAATGTGTTAAGAAAATCACGTTGTAGTTGTTGTAAATTTTCCTTTTCATATTTTTCATGATCCTCACGTAAACGACGTCTGCGATTACGGTCAATTGTAGTTTCATGAGCCCACTCATTCACATCAGTAAATTCAAAACGTTTTTGATCAATCTCCCAATCACAATAATAAATCTGCCAACGATAAGGACTATCATTATAATCACCATTTTCGATTTTATCAATCAAAGGTGAGTACTTATGAAGCGTTTTACCCATACGAGTCCAACGGCGCCACCAGAAAAATTGGTTGTAATTTAGCTTTTGGAGCTTTGATAAATTCTTTTCAATAACCTCGATTGAATGCGTCATAGTGTAAATATACGCACCAATACATTAAAATCCAAATTTATCTTTTACCTCCGTAATATTCTTCAGCATGCCCTTCAACAATAAGTTGTTGGTTAACATTTATAAGGGTTATAGAGGATTCACCAGAAGTGGGAGTAAGGGTTGTAACATGTACGGTAGCTAAAGCTCTCCCAAATTTACCTAAACCTGATACCTTTAGGATGCATTTGTTGTTATTTAGTTCTAAAATTTCTTTTAGTCTATCTTTTGCTGCTAATCCTAGTTTTTTTTCTTCTAAATCTCGGGTTCTGGATTCTGGTGTGTTAATTCCCTCCATTCGTACGGTAATTTTTTTCCAGGTACTGAATCCTAAATCAACAGTACATTTAATGGTATCCCCATCAACTACTCTATCAACAATTGCGTTATATTCGTACATTATTTCTTAGCAAATTTTTCTAACCCTGCTATACCAAAACAACCTAAAGTAATAATAACAAAAGAATTATAAATATAATCATTAATAACTAAATCCTTACCAAAATAACCTGTACTTAGGTCAGCTAAAGCAAAAATTGTCATAATTAGAAATGCTGAAAATCCAACTACGGATTTTTCGTTGATATCGTTTTCGTCTTTAAAGATGTCTGAGAATGCCATGGTTATGTTATTTTTAAATTATCCTATAGTTAAAACCAACTGAAAAATCATGCCATGCACGGTTCCAGTACTTATGGTATTTTCCTTGGGAAAATACTCCTAACTGTTTATTTACTTGCCACCCTAAAATTAAGCCACCTGTGTAATCAAACCAAGTATTACCATCAATAAAGTTGGTATATGAATACTTATTTTTAGCACTTACATGAAGTGGTAATACACTAGCCCATGAATGGAGCCAAAATGTTTTAGTATAATGGTAATAATCATATCCTAATACTAATGAATGATTCCATTGATAAGGTAATAATGCTCTTTCTTGATCTACATAATCAAATAATACATTGGGAAGAGTTAGAGCATTCCATACTACATTATTATCAGCAACTACTTCCCCATTAGGATTAATCCATTCACCCTCAAAGTTAGTATTATACCCTTGTTCAATAGCTACGTTAGTAAAATCTGCCCCTGCTAAATCAGATAAGGGATCAAAACCATAAGGTTCAGAAAAACGTTGGACTAAACCTAAGTTTAAAGAAAATTCTTTAGCTATATTATACCTATAACGTTGTGAGGCTTCAAAATATTTTAAATCAGCAAACCCATCTTGAACATATTCTACTTTTACGATCCAGTGGTCATGAACATATCTTAAAAAATGTTGCTGGTCTACAAATTTACTTCCTTGTTGTCTTTTATAGTCAAATTCAAATAAATATTCTAAACCTTCTACATTACCCACAGTAGCAGCATCTGAAACTGATGTTTCAGTACCATTATAAAATACATTTTTTCTATTTTCGTAATCTAAACGTGCTATTTTTCTAACACCAAAAGCAAAAGTGTAATCAAAAGGGGTAGATATAACTTCTTCTTCTAAAAACCCTGTGGTAGGATTTATAGAATAATTACTAATATCAGCTAATGAATTGTTACCTGTTACAGCTGTATAAAAAGTAGCAAATTTAAGCTGTTTTTGAAGAAATTGAGCCTGAGTAGATAAAGAGCAGGTGAATAATATTAAAAGTAGTATTAATTTTTTCATTGTTTAACAATTTTTTTAGTAAATTGAAGATCATTATGAGTAAGAATTAAATTATAAATCCCACTTTCAAACGTATTCATATTAATTTGTTGAATATTATTCCCTTGAAAAACTAATTGTCCTATAGAGTTGTAAAGAAGCATATCTACTTGTAAATTACTTGTAATGTTAATTATATCATTCGTAGGGTTAGGAGAAATAATAATTTCATTTTCTCCATATTCTATTAAATCTGTTAAAACACCATTTTCATCACAGTAATTGTATAATACTTGACACCCCCCCGCCCAACTATTGCTGCAACAACTTTGACTTACATCAATTACCCAAGCATAACACCCATCATTTAACCAATAAGGTTCTCCAGGTTCACCTACACATCCTGCATCGTATAAACAACCTTCATCATCATCAGTCGCTTCAGGGTTATAATTCCATGCATTTTGGTTAGTACATCCTAGCACTTCATTTTCATCACAAATGCCATCTAAATCTAGATCGTCTAAACAAAATCCTTCACAGTCATAACCCACATTAGCATATAAACACCCTTCATTATCTAAATTAGCTTCAGAATCATAATTGCAAGCTATATTATCAACACATCCAAATGCTACTAATGTTTGGCAACTCCCATTATCAAAATCTGCTTCGAAATCTTGAGTATAAAATTCTAAATAACCTGCTTGTGTGCAACCTGGTTGGTAGTAACAACTACCATCTTCGGTATTTGAATTTAAGTTAAAATTAGATGCGGTTTCATCAAGACATCCATAAACAAATTCTTCACAAGTGTTACCACAATATAAATCTATTTCATAAACATACCATCCACTTTCTTCTATAAAAGGAATTGTACTAAAGAAAGGAGATTCTATAATAATATCACCTTCAGAATTAGTTAAAGTAAATCCGCACTGTTGAATAGTACTAATTGATTGGGGAGTAGTAAAAAAGTATATATAAGTTTTTTTAGAGGCATCTAACCCAGATACATTAAATGATATTTCAGTACCATCATTGGGGCCCATTTGATATTGGGGTGAATTGTACCATAGTTGATATATTCCAAGCCAACTCCCAAACCAACCATCTCCAACACCATCAGTAATAGTTAAGGTATAATCGCAAAATTGAATAACATTTTCAGTATTAGCTTCAGGGTTGTAATTAAATTGAGAATCATCTAAACACCCCAAAATTACAGGAGTAAGACAACTTCCATCATCTAAAATCGCTTCAAAGTTATACTCTACAAAATTTGAATCAGTACATCCTGTTAAAACAGTAGTCCCATTACATGCTACTGGAGTAAAATAAGTAGATAAAGTTTGATATCCAAAATTTCCTTCAGGAAACTCATCTTGAAGATTATATAAAGTATCTCCTTCACATCCTAATACTACAAAATTACCATTAACATTTCCACCAGTTGTAGCACCCGCTAAACCATCTCCATATGTGTCTTCAATTACTATATCATATCCTGCTCCTTCAGAAACACAATATGTGTTTGAAATAGGTATACCAGCAGCAGCTCCCGTGTAAGTGCCAATAGGAGCTGAAAATAAACCTTCTTGTTCACCATAAAGGGTCCAACTGGTTTCTTGTCCAAAGTTATCAGGAGTAACTATAATTTCAATTAAAGCTTCACCTTGTGGACATTCACTATTTTGAATGATACATGAACCATTATCATAGTTAGCCCAAGGATTCCAGTTAATAGCATTAAAGTTAGAACATCCGGGAATAGCGCCACAAGGTAAACATGATTCCCAACAATAGTTAGGAAGCATTTGATCTTCATCTTCAATTACTTCTAAAGTTCTATTTACAAACCCATTACCATCAAATAAAAAGCATGAATTTTCACCAATACCAACAGGTAGTTCTTGTAAATCGGGGTTATTAAAATCAGCAAATTTCCAAATATAGTTTCCTGATTGTATAGGAATTGTTGCAAACCACTCATTATTTTCATCATAAATCATGGGGGTGACTTGCCAACCATTCCAATTACCTAATACACCCGGAGTTTCTATTTCTGGTGGGGCGTTAGCTAAATTAACTCTAAATGTTACATCTGAAGTGGGTAATTCACAAGGAATTAAATTAAAATCATAACTAGCTATAGATGATTCAAATTCATATTCTTCAAATACTACACCCTCACAATTGTTAGCAGTTATAAAGAACCCTTCACCAAATTCACAACAGATACCATCACCAAAAGCATCAATGATTGTAAAGGTATAATCAATACCAGAATTTAAAAATATTCTTTGTTCAACTAATGCATTAGGAAGGGTACCTACATAGCTAGGGCTAGTAACAATAGTATCTAATCCTTGGGTTATTATCCAAGCAGTTTCTGGGGGGAATTGGTCGAGCTGGATCGTAAGATCTAAGTAAGTTGGTTGAGCCCAACTTGTAAGACCAATAAATAATAAAAGGGAGGTTAATAATTGCTTCATTAAAATTTACTCATTATGATTTCGTCTATAGATTCTTGTACCTCTTCACGGGTAGCTTCCATAGTCATCATAATGTTGGCTTGGAACCTTGCTACTTCTTCTCCATTATCTAAAACAAGGATTGTAGGTACTACAACTATTTTATATTCGGCTGGTAAAGAGGGGTCAGCCATGATATCTACTGTACTTTTAGAACAATCCGTTAATTCATCTAACCAAGCTACTTCATTAGATGAGTTAAATGCAGCATTGAATTGAACTACACATAACTCACTACCATCACATAATCCTAATGGGGGTGGAGGTAAGAAAGTAGAAAATAGTGGTGAAATCAAAAGTGCAAATATAAATAGAATAAAATATTTCATCTTAATTGGTCTATTTTAGCTTCAATTCTATCAAGGTCTTCTTTAAGTTCCAAGACATCTTCTTGGGTTGTCATAATGGTTTGACGGACCAATTGATCCTTCATGTCAAATTCCATCCGTGTTATTTCGGGAATTGGGGGGGCTGGGAGTTCTTTTGCTTCAGCTATGTCTGCTTGAAGTGCAAACCACATGCTTATAACAGTTGCTATACCCACTCCTATTCCTCCTAGGGTCTTAATACTGATGTGAAATCCAGTATTTTCATTTAACTCTTTTGCCATTGTTTTTTGTTAACATTTTTTATATAAAATACAGAAAGGTTCCATTCTAGAGGGATAACCTTTAGAATGAAACCTTTTGTTAAAGACCTTTATTAATAAATATGTTTAGACTATAACTCAGTAAGAGCAGTCTAGATTTATTATTTTACTAATTTAAGTAGCCATGCTTTTATAATATCCCAATTACGTGTAGCAAATACACCTAATGCAAATACAGCCCACTTTTCATACCCCGCTGACCATAATATGGCTCCAAGAATGACTCCTAATATTCCTTCTACTCCATTAGCAACAACCCAACCTTTAATAATTGTAAAGATTCTCTTAAGAAATTCTAATAATTTTTTCATAATAGTTTATTTTTAAAATTCATGTATAAATATATCAACCATCACAAGAAACACATTCTGAGGTTCTACTGCCCAAATCGCCCTTTATAACGCTGTCTGTGCGGAGATAATAGAGTGTTTTAACTCCTAATTTCCAAGCTTCCATATGACATTGATTAATCCATTTGGGAGAATCAGTAGGGTCAAAACAAAGGTTTAATGATTGTGTTTGGTCAATATATTTTTGTCTAATTGCAGATTGTCTAACTAATTCAAGTTGATTTACTTCACTAAAAGTTAAATATACTTCTTTCTCAGCTTCAGTTAATACTGAAAGGTTCTGGATTGATCCATTATCTGCTAAGATTTGATCCCAAATTTTTTCAGTATTAAGACCTTTAGATTCAAGCAAATATTCAAGTTCTTTATTTTTAACAATAAACGTTCCTTTAGCACCATTAAATGTGTAGATATTAGCTGGGATTGGTTCAATTCCCGCTGAGCAACTGTTTAATCTAGAATTAGATACTGTAGGAGCAATAGCTAACAGGTGGGTATTTCTCATACCTGTACCCTTACACCAAGTAGGTTCACCATATTCTTTAGCCAATTCTCTTGATGTTGCCTCTGCTTTTTGTCTAATATCACTAAATAGAGTATGGGTCCAAGCTGTTGAAGCAATTGAATTAAATGGTAATCCTTTCTTTTGCAAAAATGAGTGCCATCCCATAACTCCTAAACCAAGTGCTCTGCCTTTTAAAGCATGTCTATGAGTACGGATCATAGAATCTTTACCGTTAGATTTATCTATAAACTCTTGCATAACTCCATCTAAAAAGCGAATTGATGTTTCTACAACATCTGTATCTTTCCACTCATCATACTTTGCAAGGTTAAGAGAAGATAAACAACAAATAAAACTATGTTCTTCATCTGTATGGAGTGTAATCTCAGTACAAATATTAGTCATAGTTACATCAAGGTTATTCATAGCATACGCTAAAGGGTTGTTTTTATTAACATTATCCTTAAACATAATATATGGTTCACCTGTTTCAACTCTAGTTTTTAAAATTTCTAACCAGGTTTCCATAGCATCTCCATCTCTATCCTGTAAACGACGCATAAAAGCATCATCTACAACTACACATTGGTGAAGGTTAAGACATTGTCTATTAGGGTCACCTTTAGGTCTTCGGATTTGCATGAACTCCTTAATATCAGGATGATTGATATCCAAATTTACTGAAGCAGCACCCCTACGAACCGAGCCCTGGTTAGTTGCAATAATTGCTGAGTCATAAATTTTACACCAAGGTACTACACCTTCTGATTTACCATTACCTGTGATTTCAGTTCCTCTAGGACGGATTCTACTTACTGAAATTCCAACACCACCTCCTAGGGCAGTTAATTTCATTAATTCTGCATTAGTNAGACCAATTCCCCTAATCGAATCAGGGGTGTCAATNCCAAAGCAAGATATAGGTAAACCACGATCGGTTCCAGTGTTAGATAATACTGGGCTAGCAAGACCAATCCAACCATTCCAAATGTACTTAAAAAACTTACTTTCAAGTTCAGGCTTGCGTATTCTTTCTGCGATTGCTTTTGCAACTCGTCTATATGCTTTTCTTGGTGTTTCATCCGGTAATAAATATCCTTTAGAGATAGTTGCTACTCCTACTTCATCCATCCATTCAGGGTAATCTTTACCCTTAACCCATTGGGTTGTATCTGCTACTAAGTTTCCGTCCATAATTTAAAATATTGATTCGTCCCAAGACATATTACCTTTAGAATAATTTGTTACTCTATTTGCAAAAAAATCAGTATGTTGTTTTCCTGCTGATAGAGAGTCAAACCATTTCATTCTTTTAAGCGCATTAGGATCAATTCCATTTACTACACCTTCATAACCTAAATCACCCATTTTTGTATTAACTCTATGTTTAATAAATGAGATTAAATCTTCTTTATTGCAACCTTCTAAATCTCCCATCTCATAAACTTTATTAATAAAATCAAGTTCAAGTTGAAGTGAAAGTAATGCTGCTTCAGTTATTGCGGCTTTGAGCTCCGGAGTGTCGAGCTCAGGGTTTTCCTCGATAAGTGTTCTAAATAACCAACATCCTGCATCGGAGTGCATTGATTCGTCCCTAATGCTCCATTCAACAATTTGACCCACTCCCTTAAGCTTGTTTCGCATTTTAAAAGATAGGAGTATGGCGAAGGAACTAAATAAGTTAACTCCTTCGGTAAATGCGGAAAAGATAGCGAGTGATTTAGCAATCTCATGCCAATCTTTTTCATCATTAAAACTATCCCTAGTAGACATAAGGTTTTCAATTTTAGCCATCGTAGTTTCATCTTCAAGAAACTCTGAGAAGTCGTCGAGTCCAAGTTCTTCATTTAATAGTGAGTATGCTTCGGCGTGTATTGTTTCCATAGCCCCAAAAGTGGTCGCCATTGCTATGATTTCTGGTTTTCTAAACCATTTTGTTACTAATCCTGTCCAGTAGTCATTTACTACTGTTTCTGTTTGGGCAAATCCTTTAAGGATAGACCCAATTATATTTTTTTCGGTTTCGTTTAAATTTTGTTTCCAATCATTAATATCACTCATCATTGGTACCTCCGTATGGATCCAATGGGCTTGTTGTTGTTTAAGCCAATAATCAGCCGCTTCGGGATATTCAAAGGGTTTATAGACTATTCTTTCTTCTTTTAGGTCTTTTTTTGCCATTTTGTCTTATAATTTTGATTAGTGTAGTGATAAATACAATATATACCACTAGAGATTAAATATATTTTCAGCAGCCCGTTGGAGGTTTCTTCTTTCGTTTCCTGTAAATCCAGCTCCATCAGGTCCACTAGGTCCTTCATTACTTATACGGTTATTAAATTCTATTTTACCTATGGAAGTATCCATGCTAACATCATAAGATAAACCATCTGCTCCATATCGGTTTTTCATAACATGGAATCTTCCAGTACCGTTTTCTTTATCTTCAGTTTTTCTAGAAAGTGAAAGTGCAAAATCTGTAATCATGATTTTTGAATAACTTTCTGAAATTTGATCTCCCTCAATAATATCTGAACGAGCACCTGATCTATTAACCTGGGAAGCTGTCCATACTGGGATATTTAACTCAGTTGACATGCCTCTTATTGAGGTATAAATGTCATCTAATCTATCTCTTTTTTCTTTCCCATTTTTAGTGTATAAAAGATCTGCGTAATCTAACACAATAAGGTCAGGTTCAATACCTTGGCCACGACATTTATCTATATGCGCTAATATCGTATTTACATTGGCTTTACCTGCAGGATATTGTTTAATATACAATTTTCCTCGCATATCCTCTAATTTACTTTTAACTGTTGATTTATGTATTTTGATTTCATTTACAGGGATTTCTGTAAAGAAAGCATCATATCTCTGTCCTACATAAACATCTGAGAGTTCAAGGGTATAGTGAATAACTGTGTAACCTAGTTTAACAGCATGGCCTCCTATAGCAACGAGGGCCCATGATTTACCTCCCCCAGGATTTCCAACTATTAGGCCTAAATCCCCATTTCCTAATCCTCCACCTACTAGTGAATTTATTTCGTTCCATGGTGTTTCAATTGTGTTTCTAGCTTCTTCTTTATATCTTTCTTCAATAGCATCCATATAATCGTGGCCTAGATTTTTTTCTACACCCGCTTTAAGGGCATTATCAATAAGGCGACGGATATCCTCATAGTTTCCTATTTCAAGAAGATCAACAGAAGAAAGAAGAGCAGATTTAAGTGTTTGATTTCGACAAAAATCAAGAAAAGTCTGTTTAACATAATCAAGGTCAGGTGAATGGATTGATTTAAATGTTTCTTTAAGTTGTTCTTTTACAGCTACTTGCTGGATTTCATTTCTAATATTTTCTACTTCAACTTTAAACACCTCCATCGTAGGAGTAGTTTTAAACTCATTAAAATATTCAAGAGTTTTTGATATAATCCATTTATTAGCTTCATTGTCAAAAAAATCAGGTGAAACTATATCTGCAACCTGTTGTAGAAATTCTTTATCCTTAACTAATACCGAGAGGGTTTTAATTTGGAAATTATGTCCGTATTGTTCTAACTTACTCATGTGTTAGTTGTGCTAAATTATTTAATTTAAGGAAATGATCCGTTAACCAAATGTCAGGATTTTGGAGATTAGTTCCCATATAATCATTGTTATAAAGATTAATAAAATCATTTCGATGGAGCAAATTCATTGGGCGATCATGTAAATCATTAAGGTGGATTTTAATCTGCCCTGACATTAATGGGTCTTTAAGAGACATCATTTTTTCATTTGTTTCCAAATTTGCTTTATTTTCTGTGATTCTTTTATGCATTAAACTATCCTGTGTAGAGGCGTAGTGCACAAGATAATCAAGATTTATCTCTCTTCCAACAATCTCCGGTATTACTTTTGCTATTTTTTTAGGTCCTAATCCTTTAATCCCTTCAAGATTATCTGATTTATCACCCATTAGACATTTATACATTAGAAAATTATGAGCTGGTATCCCATACTCAGTAAATATTTGTTCTTTTGTATAATATTTTTTCTTATTTGGTGACCAAACTACAATTCTATCGTTTACTAATTGGAGAAAATCTTGGTCAGCAGACATAATAATAACTTCATTTTCTAACACATTTTGTGCTAGATATGCAATTACATCGTCTGCTTCAACATTATCCATGCTGTAGACATCAATTGGAAGTAACTCAAGGTAACTGAGTAATCGTCTAAATTGGATTTTCATTGCTTCCTTTTCATCTTCTAATGAATTAAAAGCATCAAATTTAGTTACTCGCTTAGGAGTGCGGTTTGCTTTGTATTTAGGGTTAATTTTTCTTCTTCGTTTACTACCCCCAGCACCATCATAGGTTACAATAACTCTGGTAGGTTCCATTT
>JGI24005J15628_10001612_pt1 | contig 11986 bp, 12 predicted proteins | sample LinPmetageLP40_FD_15628 | JGI IMG/M metagenome (IMG submission 15628)
TTAAAGAAGGTCTTTTAAATCATGCAGATATTTTATTAATCGATGCGATGGGATCAACGGAAGGAGGAATGGGCTCGTCTGTGGCAAGTCGAGAAGCACCAGCAATCACAGCTAAATTTACCATTAATCCCGGAGTAATAGTAATTACAGATGATGGAAGAGAAGTTGAACCAGGATCTGATGAAATGGGAAAAATAGGGACAAAAGGACTAGTTCCAGAAGGCTACTATAAAGATCCAAAAAAATCGGCTGAAACCTTCAAAGATTTTAACGGCGATAGATATAGTTTTCCCGGTGATTATGCATTAGTTGAAGCTGATGGAACGATTAAGCTTTTAGGTAGAGGTAGTAACTGCATAAATACTGCTGGTGAAAAAGTTTATCCTGAGGAAGTTGAAGAAGCCCTTAAAAGACACCCAGAAATTTATGACTGTTTAGTTGTTGGTATCGATGATCAAAAATTTGGTCAAAAAGTAGTAGCGGTTGCTTCAAGACAAAATGAAACTCTTAGTCAAGATGATTTNATAAATTTTTCTAGAGAGCATTTATCTGGATATAAATTACCNAAAAATATTCTCTTTGTAGAAAAAGTGGAGAGAGCGCCGAACGGAAAGGCTAATTATAAGTGGGCTAAAAGTGAAGCTGAGAATTACATAAAAAACTTATAAAGCCTCTTCACCTGTTTCACCGGTTCTAATTCTGACTGCTTGATCTAATTGGTAAACAAATATTTTTCCATCGCCGACCTTACCGGTATTTGCTACGTTTCTTATTGCTTCAACCACTCCATCTACTTGTGAATCTTGGACTGCCAGTTCAATTTTAATTTTTGGTAAAAAATCTACCTTATATTCGGTTCCTCTATAAAGTTCCGTTTGGCCTTTTTGCCTTCCAAAACCTTTTACTTCTGACACAGTCATTCCTGAAGCTTCAACTTCGCCTAGAGCTGCCCTAACATCTTCCAATTTAATCGGCTTAATAACCGCTACGACAAATTTCAAAATTTCTCCCTAAAAGTTTTGCAGAAAAACTACTTTACTCCTTATTAAAAAACCTTTCAAAGAATAGTTACTATTTTTTCTATAGACCTTTTAACTGAACCTTTTTTTGACGAAAGATAAGCATTCCCTTTTGCCTTTAATGTACCTAATGAGGAATTAGCCAATTGATTTTTCCAAATCAAAGAAATTTGTTTAGCTGTCTCGCCTTGTCGCAATATATCCAAATCTATGAGCTCTTCGGCTATCTCTTTGAAATTGTATGTGCTTTTACCTGATGTTAGTGGCAATCCATACTTAACGGGTTCTAAAAAATTTTGACCGCCATGAGGAATTAATGTTCCGCCAACAAAGGCTAAATCAGCAATCGAAAAAATTGAATCTAAATGGCCTATTTGGTTTACAACAGTAATATTATTTTTTAAATCCAGAAGATTTTTATTCTCAATTTCTAAAAATGAAAAATCTAAACTTTTTTCTTTCATTATTTTCCCAACATCGCTTGCTCTATGAGGATGTCTTGGAACTAAAATTAGGTGAAAGGAATCATCATTTAAATACTTAAAGCTTTCTAAGAGAATTTCCTCTTCAGAGGGATGCGTACTAGCACAAACAATTAATTTTTTATCGGCAAGAGCATTTTTATCAACCTTGAAAGACAGTCCTGTTAAGATTTCGTTTGCAGCATCAAATTTTAACGAAAAGTCATGAAAAGTTTTTTCTTCTTTAGCGCCCAATTTAATGAAATTATTTTTATCTTCCTGACTTTGAGAAATAATCAGGTCTATTTTAGAAAATATTTTTTTAGATAGATTAGAAATTTTCAAATATTTTTTAGCAGAATCATTGGAGAGCCTTCCGTTCAATAGAATGGAGGGAATATTTCTCTTGGAGCACTGATCAATCATATTTGGCCAAACTTCTGTATCAATTAGAATCATACAAATTGGATTCCAAGAATTTAAAAATTTGTGAACACTGAAAAATAAATCGAAAGGCAAGTATTGATGATTTAGAGAATTGCCATGTATCTTTTTTAACCTTTGAGAGCCGGTCACGGTTGTTGTGGTGACCAAGATATTTTTTTTTGGGTATTTTTCTTTTAAGCCCTCTATAAGACTCAAAGAAGTATTCACCTCTCCAACTGACACAGCATGTATCCAGATACAATTTTCTTCTGCGTTCTTTATCTTTTTTGGCAGAAAACCAAATCTTTCCTTAATTCTATGAACCTCCTCTCTAGAAAACTCTTTTTTTGAGAAAACTTTAAATAATGCAAAAGGCAAATAAAGAAAAGTTATTAAATTATAAAAAATCATTTTTTTTAGTCAGGTTTTACTAATTCTAGACTAAATGACTTGAAGTGATAAACCGTGGAGTCTACTCTAGTGGCTTAAGATGAAATTTTTTGAATTTTTTATTACTGTTTTTCTCAAAATCATTAGCTTTCTTCCACAAAGAATGCAGTATTTTGTCGGTAGATCTATAGGGTCTTTACTTTATAAATTTCTAAAGCAGAGAAAAGGAATCGCCCGATGGAATTTAAAAAAATGCTTTCCAGAATTCTCTACCGAACAAATTGAAAAAATTTTAAAAAAAAATTTCAGTCGCTTAGGAGAGTCTCTCTTTGAATTTTTAAATGCCTTTTGGGCTTCTGATAAGAAAATTAAGAAATTAATAATTAATTTTGAAGAAATCAAAGATATTGCTGATAATTTAGATTCCAAAAGAGGAAAATTAATTTTGCTACTGCATACCGTTAATGTTGATATGGCTGCTAGAGCTTCTTCTTTATTCCTGCCAGTATCAGGAATGGCAAAAGTGCAGAGCATTAAAATACTCAATAACCTTCTTGATTCAAGCAGACAAAAATTTACTGAAAGGATTTTTAGACCCAATGAAGGGAGTGATTTTTTGTCTTTCTTGAAAGATGGAAAGGCCAATTTGTATGCGCCAGATCAAGATTATGGCTACCAACATTCCTTGTTTATTGATTTTTTTGGCCACAAGGCTCTCACGGTCAAATTTCCCTCTATTTTAGTAGAAAGAACAAATTGTGAGGTTTTATTATTTACTCTAGATAAGAAAGGAAATTCGTATGAAGCGTCTTTAAAAAAATTAGATTTAGATGGTAAAGATATTGAAACTGACCTGAAGAAGATAAATTCTGCTGCAGAGAGCTATATTCAAAGATGCCCTGATAATTATTTGTGGATGCATAGAAGGTTTAAGAATAGGCCTGAGGGTGAAGATTCTTTTTACCCCAAAGATTTATTAAGAAATAGATCTAGTTAAACAAATATTATCTATCAGGCGAACTCCAGCATAGTTAANCGCCACAGCTATAAGAATTTTTTTATCTTCTATTTTTAAACTCTCTAGAGAAAGTGCATTCACCAATTCTAANTAATCTATTTCAAATCCTTCTTCAGAGAATTTTTTTTGATACAGGTCTTTAAGAGTTTTGATGTACTCAAGAAACTTTTCTTCGTCTTGATCGTAATTAAAGATATGTTCTGATATCTCCTTTAGATAAGAATAAATTTTGGCCGCCTCTTCTCTTCTAGGCTTGGAAAGAAAACCATTTCTTGACGATAGAGCCAAACCATTTTTATCTCTCACTATAGGATGAGTTAACAACCTAGTATTTGAATTAATTTTTTTTAAATGTTCTTTGATTATTAATTGTTGTTGAAAATCTTTTTGTCCAAAAATACAAAATTCAGGCTTTATGACTTCTACAAATCTATTCACTATAGTTAAAACTCCATCAAAATGTCCGGGTCTACTTTTACCGCAAAGAAAATTATTCAAAGGAGCTTTTAGATTTTTTATATCGTGCAATAGTTCTTTATCGTCAGGAATAAAAACAAAATCACAATCTTCTTTTATGAGGAGATCTAAATCTGCTTCTAAGGTTCTAGGATACTTAGAAAAATCTTCGCTCGGACCAAATTGAAGTGGATTGATAAAAATACTAACGATAGTTGATAGATTTAATTCTTTAGCATGTCTTATTAGGCTGAGGTGCCCTAGGTGCAAATTTCCCATGGTAGGAATTAGGGCTAAGGGCTCGTTACGTTTGATTGAATTTAATTTATTAAAATTTTCTACAGTCTCCACTATTCAAACCAATGTTCTTGAGCTGGAAATTCGGAATCTTTAACTGCCTTTACATATGATGCTATAGCTTCTGCAATGGACTTGTTTTCTTCTAAGAAATTTTTTATAAATTTTGGTGGTTTGTCTAAACACGACACACCCAACAAATCATGCACCACCATTATCTGTCCATCAGTATATGCTCCAGCACCAATTCCAATTGTTGGAATAGATAAAGCATCGGATATCTTTTTCGTTAATTCTACAGGAATGCATTCTAATAATAATAATTCGGCTCCAGCATTTTCTAAACTTTTTGCTTCTTCTATCATTTTAGAGTGTGACGAAGGATCCCTGCCTTGAACGAAAAAACCGCCAATTCTATTTATCGACTGAGGAGTTAAACCCATATGCGCACATACTGGTATGCCCCTCTGAGATAATAACTCCGTGGTTTTTAGAATAACTTCGCCGCCTTCAACTTTTACTGAGTTCGCACCGGCTTGCATTAACCTTGTAGCATTTTCATATGCTAACTGTTCGGTTGCATAACTCATAAAAGGCATATCAGCCATTAAATGAGCTCCTTTATTTCCACTTTTTACACACCTAAGATGATATAAAATATCTTCCATTGAAACAGGAACCGTTGAGTCATGACCTTGAATAACCATCCCAAGGCTGTCGCCTACTAAGATTATCTCTACTCCAGCATCGCACATCATTGAACTGATTGTCGCTTCATAAGAAGTCAGTGCAGCAAACTTTTCTCCTTTTGCTTTATGGTTTCTAATAGTTTGGAGAGAAATTGGTTTTGTGGGGGCTTGAGTAGACATTCGATTAGAAAAATATTTTAGCGTTTTTTTATTGAATTAAGTAATTAATAGTTTATTCATCTAAAAAATTAGAAACCTTTGAAGACACTATCGAAGCATTTTCTATAGGCAGAAAGTGAGAACCACTAAATTCTTCAATCTTTAATTTATCATTATTAGTTAAATATTCTTTGGCTTGATCTGAGAAAGTTGATGTACCAGATGATCCTCGCAAAATATATGTTGGTATGTTTAATCTTTTTAAATGCTTATATGTATCATATGAAACTGTATTAAAAGTTTTTGCTTCCCAAACTGGATCGCAACTTAAAAGCATTTCTTCGCCAGCTCTTTTCAACCCGCCTTGTAAATAATTCTCTAAAGCTTCTTTTGGCCAAGTTTTAAAAATTGCTCTTCCAGTAAAATGATCTATAGCGTTTTCTAGACTATCAAAAGAATTCCTTCGCTTAGCTGCGCTTAAAGATATATCTGAGGACTCGCCTATTTTAAAAAATCTTTTATATTTTAAAGCGAAGGCCTCATTAGGCCTATAAAATAATACTGGCTCAATCATTATTAAATTTCTAATATTTTTCTTCTTGCTCGAAATATTGGCAGCCACAATCGCGCCCATTGAGTGCCCCATTAAATCGCATGTTTCAATATTTAATTCTTCGATAAAAGAAATTGCATCTTTTGCATAAGTTTCCCAAGACTTAAGCTTTTTATGATCTGCCTTCGCCTTAGAAAGACCATGCCCTCTTTGATCCAAAAAATGTATTGACCTATTACCATTAAACTTTTCAAAAAGATTGGATAAAAAATCTATATAGGTAGACGCATTCAAACCTGTTGCATGTAAAAATATAATAGGATTTTCTGGAGATTTTGAATCAAAAGATAAATAAGAAAAAGTTTCTCCCTTTAAAATTATTTCTTTTCTTTCAGCTTTTAAACTCATTGTTATTGATCTATATTTGAATAATGACGATATTAAACACTGTAAAGGGTTTTCTTGACAATTCTGAAGCAAAAAAACTTGCTGAGCTAATAAACCTAACTGCTAACTTGGGACCCGGGCTTGAGATTGGAAGTTACTGTGGAAAGTCTGCTTTAATCTTTGGTGAAGCGTGCAAACAAAATAACTCTTTTTTCTTTACTGTCGATCACCATACTGGCTCAGAAGAACATCAAGTCGGAGAAGAATATCACGATCCTGATTTATATGACTCTAGGTTAGGAAAATTTAATACCCTGCCTGAGCTATTGAAAAATATAAATCAATCGCCCATGCAAAATAATATTATTCCTGTCGTTGGCGATTCAGCCAGTATTGCAAAGAGATGGAAAACCCCTTTGGGTTTGTTATTTATTGATGGCGGTCATAGCATGGAAGCTGCTTTGAACGACTACCATGGATGGAATGAATTTATTATACCAGGAGGCCTATTAGCTATTCATGACGTATTTCCTGATCCAAAAGATGGAGGAAGACCGCCTTATGAAATTTATTGCCTTGCAAAAAAATCCGGCAATTATGAGGAAATAGAAATGGTTAAGTCTTTAGCTATTCTGAGAAAAATTATTCGTTAAATAAATCAGAAGATTCTGAAAAACCATAAAGAGAATTCGCTGCTAAAATTACAGCTGCTGCAGTCCAGCTTGGTTTTTCAATTGGCCAATATTTTTTATCTGCAAATACATAACCTGTCCAGAATAACTGGCTTTCTGGATCAGCTAGGCTCAATACATCTGTAAAAATTTTCTCTGCTTTTTCTATTTCTGACATTCCAACCAAAGTCAAAACAAGCTCGCATGATTCTGCAGCTGTTACCCAGGGTTCCTCTGTTACACATTTACAACCCAGGTCCTTAATTACAAATTCTTCCCATCTAGAATTAATTCTTAATCTTGCGTCTTCTCCGGAAATAATTCCACAAAGAATGGGGTAATACCAGTCCATGCTATACCTATCTTTACTTTTCCAAGATCTATCAAATCTATGAGGCTTGCTGTTAATGGCTTCATACAAAAGATTTATTTCCTTTTCATAAATATTTTTAGAAAAACCAAGTTTATTTGATATTTTTTGAAAACAACGCAAACTTTTATAAATTGAAGAACAACCAGTTATTAAGGAATCATTCATCCATTCATCATTTTCATCTTTAGCCCACAGAATATCTCCTTCTTCAGATTGTCCTGAAATTACAAATTCCATAGCTTTTACTATTGTTGGCCAAATAAATTTTAAAAACTCTTCATCCTTAAAGTTTAGGTAGTGATGCCATGCGCCAGTTGCTATATAAGCTGTAAAGTTAGTCTCTTTCCGTGCGTTTATTATTTCCTTTCCTAGGTACTCTGAACACCAAGAACCATCTTGTTCTTGAACATTCAATAACCATTCATAAGCTTTTAAAGATTCTCTTTGATAACCTAAGACATCCAAACCCATTGCTGATTCGATATGATCCCAAGGATCAATTTTACTATTTGGTTCCCATGCGATAACTCCGCTTTTTTGCTGACAAGAAATTATATATTTAGCTAAATGACTATATGAATCAACAGAGTTTTTTTTCATTTTTATTTTTCAGCCTTATCAAAATAAAGTACTACACTCTTTCCTATTAACGGCTGGAGTAAAAATTCTAAAATTTTTGTAAAAACTGGTTTTTTCATCATATCCCAGACTAAAAACCTATGATAAAAATCTATAATTTTTGAACTATCTTTTGAATCCCACATCAAACATTGAAGCCACCAATATGGTGAATGAAGGGCGTGCGCCCAGTGCCTTTTTTTAAATTTGAGCCCTAATGAAAGAATTGAATTTTTTAAATTATTAAATTTAAAAATCCTTACATGTCCTCCAGGAGTATTTTGATAATCTACGCTCAATTTCCAACAAATCCATTCAGGAAAATATTTTGGAACACTAACTGCCATTTTTCCACCAGGCTTTAAGACCCTTTCTATTTCTTTAAGTGCGCTTTGAAAATCAATTATGTGCTCAAGGACCTCAGAGCAAATTACATAATCGAAAGTTCCATCCGCAAAAGGGAGTTGTGTTGCATCTGCAACACCAAATTTACAAAGTTTTGAATTGTTATTTTCATCAAACTCATCAAAGTTTTTCTCAGCTATCTTTAGGTCTGACAGGCTCATATCAAAACCATAAACATCTATATTTGCGGACATATAAGCACCAAAACAATGACGCCCTTGTCCACATCCAAGATCTAAAAATTTTTTATTAGATTCGAATTTAAAATTATCAAAATTTATGGTTTGCATTTAATCTTCCCACTTTTCAATTTCTGCTTCATACATTTCAGTCGCCCTTATAGCAACTTCANTCCATTGCAANTCCTTGCGGATTCTTTGAAAACCTTTCTCAGCTAATGATTTTTTTAATTCTTCATTGGGCAAAAGAGCCAAGATAGCCTTTTCTAATTCTTTTGACTTGCCTGGCTCAACTATAATGCCACAATCTTTTATAACTTCGGGGATAGCGCCTCCAGAAGTTGTGATAACTGGAACCTTGCATGCCATTGCTTCTCCGACAGCAAACCCAAAACCCTCATAAAGAGAAGGAATTACAACTATATCCGCTGAGCAATATAAATCTCTAACCTCTTTAAAGGATAGGTTTTTATTGAAGGTAATATCCTTTTCTATTCCTAGTTTTTTAATCAATCTTTTTGTGTGACCGCCTTTTTTTGATCCTCCAATAATTTGAAGAGATGCATTGCTGTGAATATCTTTGACTGAGGCAAATGCCTTTAGCAGAAAATCTAAACCCTTTAAAGGAACATCAGCACTTGCAGTAGTTACAATTCTTAAAGGAACTTTTTGCACAGTTTCATCTGGATAGTAAGCATCAGTATCTATTCCGTTTAAAATTACACTCATCACTGATTTTTTTAAACCAAAGTCATTATGAATGTCTTCTTTGGATGACTCAGAAACAACTATTACCGATTTGAGTTTTTTAGCTACCTGAATCTGCATTTTTAGAAAGGAATGCCACCTAATCATTAATAACTTCAAAAATAAAGATTTTGTACTTTTTAGTTGAAACTTAAGATCTTTAGAAATTGGATGATGAATAGTAGTGACTAAAGGAATTCTCTTTTGAAAGAAAATCATTTCATAACATAAGCTTTGATTATCATGAATAACATCAAACTCATCTAACCTGTTTTTTAATGATTTTTTTATTCTTTTGCCAAAGGTATAAGGCTCAGAAAAACCGCCTGAGTTGATACTTGCCCACTCAAAAAAATTTATTGGATTGAGAAGCTTTTTTAACTCAACGTCTTTAAATTTATTTTCTTTAGAATAAAGATCTAAACTTGGAATTTTTTCCAATTTAATATCTTCATATAAATCTGGATATGGTGGCCCAGAAAAAACAGTAACTTCGTGGCCTAAATCTCTTAAAGCTTTGGTCATATATTTAACATATATGCCTTGCCCGCCAGAGAAAGGATTACTGCGATAACTAAGAAAGGCTATTCTAAGTTTTCTCATGCTAAGTGCTTTGTAATTAATCTATTGAAGAAAGCCACTCTGGAAAAGAATCTCTTTTCCCCCTGACTTGATCGAAATAATTTTTTTGGAGAGTCGTTGTTATCTCTCCTCTTTTACCACCTGAAATTAGTTTTTTGTCTACGCTTCTTATAGGTACCACTTCAGCAGCAGTGCCTGTAAAAAATAATTCATCTGCTTCCAGAACATCTTTTGCCTTAATTTTTTTTATTTGTACTTCGATATTTAGTTCTTGAGCCAAGCTTATGATACTTTTTCTAGTAATGCCGTCTAAGGACGCATCAAGATCTGGCGTAAGCAGAATATTATTTTTTACGACAAAGAAGTTCTCTCCTGTACCTTCTGAAATATTATTTTCATCGTCAAGCATAAGCGCTTCATCAAAACCCTCTTTCATGGCTTCTTGCAAAGCCATAATAGATTTTACGTAATTTCCATTAACCTTTGAACGAGAAACTATGTTTCCTGTTTCCCTTTTATACGAAGAAATTTTTATATCAATACCGTTATCAAATGCCTCTGGAGACATATAACTTGGCCATTCCCAAGCGGCGACGATGCAATGTACTTTTAAATTATCAGCTCTTAATCCCATCCCCTCAGAACCATAAAAACACATAGGCCTTAAATAACCCTCATCTAACTTATTAACTCTAAAAACTTCTTTTTGAGCTTTGTTTAGCTCTTCTTGAGAAAAAGGAATCTCAAGATTGACTGCTCTAGCAGATTCAAATAATCTTTTTGTATGGTCTTCTAATCTAAAAATCTTTGTCCCGTCTTCTGTAGCGTATGCTCTCACTCCTTCAAAAACTCCTAAACCATAATGCAAGGTGTGAGTTAAAACATGTACTTTTGCCTCAGACCAATCAACTAAATGACCGTCCATCCAAATAAATCCTTCCCTATTTGCTAAAGTATTCATGTTTGTTAAAAAAGTAACATTATAAGCGGGACAAATTTATATGAAAGTTAAATCTGAAATTTTTAGAGCCTATGACATCAGAGGAGTAGTAGATGAAGAACTGTCAGATGAATTAGTTAAAAATCTAGGTAAAGCCATAGGAACGTCTCTTCTTCGTCAAGGCAGAAAAGAAATTTGTGTGTGCAGAGACGGAAGGCTTTCTGGTCCAAAAATAATTGATACTCTAATAAACGGAATTATCTCAACAGGTTGCAATGCTGTTGATATGGGAATGGCTCCAACCCCGCTTTTATATTTTGCAACTTTCACAAGTCACGTGATCGATGGAGTAATGATTACAGGAAGTCATAATCCTAAAAATTACAACGGATTCAAAATTGTATTCAACCAAAAATCTCTTACTAGTGATTCTATACAAGAATTAAAAAAACTGATCATTAGTGAAGATTATGAAATTGGTTCTGGTGTAATAAAGTATCTATCGGTTACAAAGGATTATATTAAAAGCCTTAGAGAAAAAATAAAAATAGAGCGTCCTGTAAAAGTTGTGCTGGATTGTGGAAATGGTGTTGGAGGGGTTATTGCTCCAGAAGCATTTAAAGCTATGGGGATAGAGTTAGTAGAAATTTTTTGTGAGGTAGATGGTAATTTTCCTAACCATCATCCTGATCCAGGTAACCCAAAAAATATGATTGATTTAAGTAAAGCTGTCATAGAAAGTTCTGCTGATCTTGGGATTGCATTAGATGGTGATGGGGATAGACTCGGAGTCGTAGATAATTTAGGAAATATAATTTATCCAGATCAATATCTATCTCTAATTTCAGAGGCTATTTTAAAAGAGAATGATAAGAGAAAAATAGTATTCGATGTCAAATGCTCTACTCAGCTTAAAAAAGCCATAGAGAAAAATGGAGGCATTCCGGTAATGTCTAGAACAGGGCATTCTTATATAAAATCAGAAATACTAAATTCGAATGCTATTTTAGGCGGAGAAATGAGTGGGCATATTTTTTTCAATGACAATTGGTTTGGCTTTGATGATGGAATTTTTTCAGCATTAAGACTCATTGAGATATTAACAAAAGAGAAGAACTCTTCTTCAGATATTTTTAATAGATACCCTCAGTTATTTAATACACCGGAATTGACAATTAAAACTACAGATGAAGAAAAATTTAAAATTATTGAAAGATTGAGAAGTGATTTTCAGTTTGATGAATATGAGAGAATCCTGATTGACGGATTGAGACTTGAAAATAATTTCGCGTGGGGTCTGGCTAGAGCATCTAATACTACTCCAACCATAGTCTTAAGGTTTGAAGGAAATACTGAAGAATCGTTAAAAGAAATAATTCAAATTTTCCAAAAAGCTTTATTTGATATAGATAAAAAGCTTATTATTGATCTAAATTTATAATTATGAGCATTGCAAAAAAAAGCGCTGAGAATATATCAAAAGTTTTAATTGAAGCTTTGCCTTACATACAAAAATTTTCAGGAAAGACTATCGTAATAAAATATGGCGGAAGCGCAATGAGTGATGCTTATTTAAGAAAAAGCTTCGCGCGAGATATTGTTTTAATGAAAACAGT
>JGI24005J15628_10001616_pt1 | contig 11980 bp, 5 predicted proteins | sample LinPmetageLP40_FD_15628 | JGI IMG/M metagenome (IMG submission 15628)
AACCGTCTTGAATAAGTTTAGGATTTTTAATTCTTAAAGTATCGCCTTTTTTTCCAGCAACACTTTCTTCGCTACGTAAAACGTACTTTCCTTTTTTGTCTTCTTGTACTTCACCAGTGTTTTCTCCAACTGTTATGCCGTTTTTATGTAAAGGTGATGCGTAAAAGTTTGGTATTTTTATTCCTCCCATTTTATTTTTTGTTTTCGCATTCGCATTCGTAATTCTTAAACATTAACTTATACATTAATGAGTTCCAGGCTTTTTTTATTTTTGTCATAATAGTTTTTTTTATTATTTATTCTCCACATTTTTTACTTGGATCATCTACTCTTCTCCAGTCTTCTTTTTCAAACCAGTCTCTAAGTGTTGCTCCTTTTTTTCTAGCACCTTTAACGTTTGTTTTAGATGATCTTTTATATTTACCGCTAGCTCCAGAAGATTTTTTAGAACTAACTAGTTCTTTTTTTTTTTCACTAGATAAGTTATCTATTTTTTCTTTTGGTAAGCAGGTTTTTGTTGTACCTCCACCTTTTTGTTTTTGCGCAGGAGATCCTGATTTACGACAACTACCTTTAGCACCTTTAGCTGTACCAGGTACTCTTTCATAGCCTTTCCAGCAATTAAAAGGAGAGTTATTCATGTAAAATGCCATTCTTGTTGTTTTTTATATAGTTATACATTGATTCACCTATTTCAATACCAAGCTTAGAGTCTGAAGGATAATGAACTCTAGCTATTAATCTACTGTTTGACACGTTGTCTGCAGCTTTCATAAATTCTTTTTTGTGTTGCGGGTATAAATAACTAGCAACTTTAGCTAATAACANACTTTGCGCTGAATGACCAGAAGGATATGCTTTTGTTTTAGCAGATTTTAAATCTACTCTTTCAATATTAATACCCATNCTTTGTGCTAGTTCTTTTGGTCTAGTTCTATTATGATAATTTTTTAAACCNNTNAAAACAGGCACTGCGTCATTATGTAATCTTTCAAATAATTCTTTAGGATATTCTAAATTATGTTTTTTAAATATGTTTTCAAATAATTTTAACATATCGTCATGATCCTTTACAAATTTTTTATTTATTGTAAGGTTTTTTATTTTATTAAGCTCTTTAAATGTAGTTATAGAATTATCACTAGGTGGTTTTTTACCTTTAAAAACCTCTACATTAAAATCTTTAAATAAATTCATTACTTCTTTTTGCTACCAAACTTACCTGGTCCACCTGCTTTAGTACATCTTACACCCCAACCAGAAGCATAAGCACTTGGCCAAACTTTAAATTTACTTTTTGCAGCGGCTTTGCATGCAGAGCTTATTTTTCCATACAAAGGAGAAGATTCATATACCTTGCTAGCTAGTTTTTCTGCTCGTTTTCTTTTACCACCTTTAGAGTTGTCTTGTATAAATTCATTAACTTCAAGTTTACCATCTTCAACATCTGCTGTGTTGCCGCTTTTTTTAGCCATGCGATCCATTTTTCTTTGAAGTCTTTTTTCTTTACTCATCTTTCTTTTTATTTTGTAACTCTATTATTTTTTTAATTCTAGTTTCTTCGTATTTTAAAGCTTTTATTTGTTGTTTAGTTAAACCTAAGTCTAACAGCATTTGTTTTTGCTCTGCTCCACTAGTATCTTTCTTCATTTTTAATACTTTATCTCTAAGTATTGTTTGTGGTGTTTTAACTTCTTTATCTTCAACTCCATAGTAAGGTAAACCAAGGTCCCATGTTGACCAACCCATAAGTAAAGCAACTTTTTGCCATTTAGCAGAACTATCACTTGATGCTGCTCTAAGGTTATTTATTTTTTGTATTGCTCTATCTAAAGGTACATTTGTTAAACCAGCAACTACTTGAGCAAACGCTAAATAAGCAGGGTTATTTAAGTTGTAACCTTCTTGACTCATTTTTTCACGTTCCCAAGAAAAAGTATTAGCACCACTTGTTAGTTTTCTAATCTTAGAATCTAATGGTGGTGAAAAACCAAACAGATCAGATATAGCTTTTCTAAACTCTGGCGCTCCTTTTTCTTTGTTAGCTTGTTCATATATAGTAAACAAAGCATCTTTAATAGCAGCTACAGCAGCGCCTTGTATACCAAGACCTCTTAGTAATGAATCAGCCATACCATTAGCTATTCTACCTGTTTTATCTTCTTTTTCTTCTTCTTCTTCGTCAAACGCTAAAGCAAATAACGCTGTTTGTAATGCGTTAAATATGAGGTTTTGCATTGCTCCGTAGTAAACTATTTTAGACACATTAGTTTTCCAGTCACCTCTACCTGCTGCTAAATCTTGAGTAGCTCTTTTTATTATACGAGCGTACTGCATTGGTGTATTAGCAAAAGCTAGTATTACACGACCAGCGCCTGATGCTTGTTGTTGTGATATTTTACTTGGATTACTTGATTGTTGGCTTGTTTCTGCAATAGCATAAAAATCATCAAACGCTTGTTTTTCTGCAGCCTTTTGATCCATACCACTTTTAACATAGGCTTTAACTTGGTTTCTATAAAACGTAGAACCACCAGCAGCAATAGCAAAACTATCTGCTATTCTTGTAAGTACAAAACCTTTACTAAGTAATAAATTTAAAAATGCTTTTGGCTTGTTAGAGCTTTCAGATACAGCATCAGCTATTTCAGATTCACTAACGTTTATTTTTAACCCATCACGTCTTTCAACTAAATAAGGTGAATTAAATAATGTCATAAAATCTTTCCAATATTGTTTTTGGTTTGCAAAAGCTTTACCAGCAGCTATAAGATTATTGTTACCAAAGTTTATAAAGTTTACCGCAGATATCGTTTGTAGTACTGCAGATCTTGTGTTTAAAAACATTATAGCACCAACTGAATTATTTAACCAGTTTAATAATCCATCTACAATTCTTGAATTACCTACAGGTCTATTAGAACCTGACTTCATTCTACGTAACATATCACGTAAAGCTTCTACGTATCTAGGACCATAAGCAGCTTCAAGTTTATTCATTACTTTATCTGAAAATATTATGTCAACATTTTCATTAAACTCTTGCATGTATTCTTTTCTGTTAACTTTATTTATCTCGTTAACAATATCCGATGTTATATTACCAGCTAACCAGTTTTGTCCTGGCGCAGGGTAAGGTTTACCTTTTTGTATATTTATTAATTCATCTACAAACACGTCTAACTCAGTATTATTAGAAACAAAATCATTTAATTCTTTAGCATCTCTTTTAGATAAACCAGGAACTTCCATGCCTTGTCTAGTCCATACTGCGACTCTAGTAGCTTGACCAAACGTAAACCCTCCAATACCTGTTTGTTTAGATAATGACTTAGGTAACGTCTTAAGGCTGTTCTTTAATGCTTTAAAATCGTTAGCCGCAGATATCTTAGCTCTAGTTACAGCTTGTTCTGCTCTATTGTAAGGATCAATTAAGTTATCTTGAAAAAACTTAAATTGCGCGTCACCTACTTTTCCTTTACCTAAAAACCTATATATTAAACCTACAAAATCTTCTGCAGATGGAGTTGTAAAGAAAGTGAACTTACCTTTTTTAGCTCCAACAGTTTGGGCTCTTGCTCTAGAAAATTCAGCTTCAGATTTTATACCTGTACTATCTTCAAGAATATTGTTCATGATAGTATCAAAAGTTTCTGTTTTATCAAATTTAGCTAGTTGCACTTTAGATTTTACATCTACTTGGTCTAATATATCTTTAACAGCTTTAACATTTCCAATCGCGTCGTCTGCAAAATAAAAATCATTATAACCTTCTGCTGTTTTACTTATAACCCAATTAGCTTTAGCTTCTGGCGATCCATTTTCTAACCCTGTAATGTTTTCTAATGGTATATTTAAACCTATACCATCTAAGAATTTTTTAATACCTGTAGCTGCTATTTGTGGCCTTGCTGTCAATATAAATATATCTTTAGAACCAAACTTGCCTTGGCGTTTTAAGGCTAAATCTGCTAATGGTCCTTTTTCAGCATTAATAACATTTTCAAAATTAGTAAAATCAAACGTAGCTCCGTTGTCTTCTAAAGCTTGAGCTTGCTCTGCAAACTGAGAAGCGTTTAATTCAATAGTAGTGCCATCAGCCTTATTAACTATAACTTTTTCTTTCGTTCTAGCAAGAGTATCGTCAAAATCAAAAACACTAATACCTTTAGGTTTTGTATTTAAAGATCTTGCAGACTTAAGAGTTTTGTCAAAATTATTTAATACCTGTATTTGTCTTCCTATAGACATTGATTTATTTACTTTATCTGGAAAAACGCCGCTATTCATATTTGCTGCCTGCGCGTTACCTGTTCCGGCTGGAACAAAAGCGTTTAAATCTTTTATACCTTGAGCTTTGGTTATTTCTCCTGTAATAATTTTATAACTTATTTGATTTTGTTTTATAATAACATCAGCTGTTTGTAATTCCGTAGGTAATTCAAAAGTTAGCTCTGAAGCAACACTCACACCATCAATATACAATGTGTTAGTATTAAACGGAACCTTGCCACCAATAAAATTATTATTAACTAAGTCGTTTAAATATCTTAATAAAGGAGCATATCTACTTATTAAAGAAGCATCGTTTTTATCTAAAGCGTTTTGAAGTATTTTTATAAACTCTTGTGTTTGAACTTTTTTGTAAGTAAAAGCTTCACCATATTGCCCAGAATTATCTACTAAACCATCATCTTGAATTTTTGTTATACCTAGCTGATAATATATTTTCTTTAAAAAAGGTATTAAATCATCTACTCTATCTAACAAAGTAGCCTCAAACATTAAAGGACCAACATCATTAGAAGGGTCTACATGCTCTTTAGTATTTTTACCTGGTCTATTTTCATTAATAAAATCACCGGTAATTCCTCTACTAACAGCAAATTGTCTAACAAAATGACCAGTTGAACCAGCTTGAGTTGCAAAAACAGTATATATAGGTAGTGCGTTTTCAACATTTTCTTTTATAGCATTGGCCATTCCTTGAAGTATAAGTTTTTCGCCTCTATATGTGCTATCTACTCTTTCTTGATACTCAGGTGTTCCGTATTTATAAGGATTTTTAACAAAACCTTCTGAAGCAAGAGCTCTAGATACGTCCTCTAGTTGTTCTTTAGTATATATAACACCGTTTTCTTTTTCAAACTGTTTTTTGTTTTTAACAGCGTCTTTTATCATTGACTTTCTTTCAGCTGCTGTAAAATAAAAACCACGATTTTTACTTCCATAACCAACAATACTAGATGATCCTAAATATTGATATTCTCCTTTTTTATTTTTAAATAAAGGTATATGTTTCCAAGCTTCTTTTTTAAAGAAGTTTTGTATATATTTTCTATGTAAAGGATTTGTTGGGCTTAAATTGTCTAAATTAATTTCTTTACCTTCAAACTTTATATTTATGTTATTTTTTTTCGCAAAAGCTTTGTAATTATCTCTTAGTGTTTTAATACCATCTTGGCCGTTAGTAGGAATTTGAAAACGTTTACTTTTACTTATTTTATCAGTGCTTATGTTTTGTTTTAAATCTTTTATAAATTGAGACAATGCTTTAGCAAATGAAACTCCACTTTTTATAGCTAACTTTAAGGTTTTTAATCCTGTGTTAACTAATTTAGCTAATGCAGTAATACCAAAATCCATTTTCAGTGTACCGTCGGGTTTTGTAAATCTGTCTAGTTTTGTAATAGCTTTAGTNAAAANGTCAGGCGTAATATCTTCAATGTTTTCTTCTGTAATAGTNTCATTTATAAGTTCATCAACAGTTCTTTTGTCTACAACATCTAATGAAGTATCTTCTTTAATTCTTGAATCAAGTTTAGTCTCAACTGTTTGCATGAACTCTAAAGCTGTAATACCACTATCACTTAAAGCAGTTTCTAATCTTTGCATAAAATCTGCATCTTGCATCAGCTCATTAATTGATTCTAAAGCAAAATCAGTTGCTAAAATATTATACAATGACTGTTGTCTTTTTTCTCCACCTAAAAAATAATCCTTAAGATCTTGTAAACCTTTATCTGTTACTTTAGGAACACTATATACTGGTTTGTTGAAATTACTAGGCTTACCTGTTTTACTAATTTGTTTAGTAGGTGTTGTGCCTATTTGTGTTATTCCAAACAACTTACCAAATCTTCTTTTTATAGTAGATATTGGTAGTGATTTAACGAAAGCCGCGTCTATACTATTAACAAAATCTTTATATGTTTGGCTAGCAAACTTACCTATATCTTTTCTTAATGTTTTAAAATACTCTGACTTGGCATTATTTTTTATTTCAGCGGCAACGTCTGCAGGATTTTTTCCTTTGTTAGCTAGTAATAAAATATCTTTACTTATTTCATTTTTAATATTAGCTTTAGTTTCCGATGTATCTTGGTTTTGAACTTGGCTAGTTTCAGAGGAATATACTTTTTCTCTTCGTGTATCTTCTTGAGTTTCTACTTCGTCAAAGTTTTTTTGTTCTGTTTTATCAGCTACTTGTTGAGCTTTTTCGCTATCAGTACTAACAGTGTTACCTTTTTTAATGTTTCTTGTAGCAACCGCGTTAGCTCTTAAGTTAAACAAGTTACTAACTTGTCTAGCTATACCTTGGCCTTTATCTTTAGCTGAGCTATATTCTAAGTATGCTTTTATGTATTCAGTTTCTAATTGTTTTTTAAATTCTGCTTTAGTTAATAAGCTTCCAGGTTTCCATAATTTATTAAGAACAGAATTAATAGTTCCTCCAGCGGTTTGAAGTATTTTATTTTTTTGATTTTCAGTTAAATTTTTATTAACCTCTGGGTTAAAAGAATCATTTTCAGCTAATTTATCTAATTTAGCGTAAGAGTCTATAAGTTTTTTAGCTTTTGTTTCTTTTTCACTCACTTGAGTTTCGGAACTAGCAATTTTTTCACCTCTTAATCTAGCTAAAGCTTTTTTGTTTATTATATTCTCAACACCGTCTATTGTTTCTATTAAATCTATACTCGCATTGTCATCAGCTGAGCTAACTTTAATATAAGCCTCGTTACTTAAAGTGTTGTCTTTACTAATTTTATTAGTAGACACAACGTTTCCATCATTATTTCTAAGCCTAATTGTTCTACTACCATCTTTGTTAGTAGTTATTTCAACGGTTGCAGAATCATCATTAAATGTAGTAGCGTAAGTTTGTTTTTTTACAGGATCTGTAGGTTTGATTTCAAAGCCAGCTGCTTTGTTAGCTGCAGCTTTACTTTGCTCGCTAGCGTCTTTACTCTGCATGCTTTCTGGTGCCAGACTATACATACGAGGTCTTCTACTTAAAATAGGTCTATTAGGGTTTTTATTTTCAATAGCTATTTGAGGTTCTAAAATTTTAGATTTCTTCACTTCTAAAGCAACAAGTTGACTTTCTACTCCAGCTATTAATTCGTCTTTACCAGTAACTATACCAGTATCATTAGCAATACTACGTAGTTCGTTTTTTAATTTAAATTTTTCTAACTCTATTGCGGATAATTTTTTAATATCTTTAATATCCATTGTAGAATATCTGTCTAAATCTTTGTTGACAAAATCACTTGAATTAGTAACTAATTGAGCTATGCGTAATTTTAATCTTTTTTTATTCTCAATAGACATATTAGGGTTATCAAGCATTTGTTTTTGAAGCTTTTCAATCTTAAATTGATTGTTTGCTAAAACACCTGCTGTATCAGGACCTTGAACTATATCCATCACGTTTCTAAAAAGAGCAGGAGATTTATAAACTCCACCAGCCATTAGCACACCTTGAAACATAGCGTCTGGAACACCTTCAAGTAAATCTACTTCTTTACCTAGTATAAGACGGTCTAGTATGTTTCCACCAAGCTCTACAGTTCCTTCTCCTAAACCTTCACCAGCTATACCTAAGGCACTATAGAAACCTACTTTTAAAGCGTTTGGAGTAAGTAGGCCAGCTACGTTTTCAATAAAACCTTTTGAAGCTATTTTGCTAGCACTAAAAACTGTTTTAGCATTTTTTATAAGTCCTAAACTAACTTTTTCTGTTGCATATTCTAAAGCCATTTTACCCATAGCAACACCGTACATTTGAGCAGGTGAATAATCAAGAACAGCCGGTTCGTTTTGGCGCCATTGTTTATAGGCTTCGGTTTCTTTATCTTCCGGCTCACTGTCTAACCAAGCCGTATTAGCTTCTCTACTGTTTTTCATGTCACTTTCCATTTCTAAGAAAGCTCCTCCACCAGCTTGCGCTGTAAGCAAAGGTAACGCAAAACCACCAGTTCCAAACATGACCGCGGTATTAGGTAGTTGACTACCTAGCATAACAGACGTGTATCTTCCCCAGTCACCCATGTCTTCTAGATCTCCTAAAGATTTAGAAGGAGGCATTCCACTCATTAATTCATCTTGATAACCATCAACAATATCCCATAAACTATTTTTACTTTCTTCTATTGTGTCTGGATAAAATGCGTTCATTACTCCAACAGGACCACCTAACATTGTGCCAAACATAGCGCTTACAAGTTCAGAGCCTGGAGGAGCAGGTGCTCCTGTCCATTCTTCCATTTGCTCTATAGCTGCGTTAGGCATGTCTACTATTCTATAACCAAGTTCTGCAATAGACTGAACTCCTTCTATTGTAGCGTTTAAAGCGTTGGTAGCAAATATTGGATATAAATTAAAATTATAATCAAGCATCTGAAGATCTTCAACCGTTTTTGCTTTTGGAATTAAGTCTTCTCTTATTTTTGTAGTATTCTCTTCATAAACACCAAATACATTTTTAGCTTGGTTTTGAAGTTTTTCTAAAAGCTTGTTAGCCTCGTTAACTTCTTCTTGTGTTTGATATTTACCATTAGCTAAAGCTTCTTGAGCTTTTTGTATATTTTCTAAAATTAATGGAGATTTTTGAGATACATTTGCGGCTTTTTTTAGTTTAGGATCTAAATCTAAACTAATTAACTTTTTAAAAGCTTCGTTTCGTTGCTGGATTTCAGATTTATCTAAGAAAGTTTTTCCTAATATTGTAGACTCAACTTTCGTTTCATCAAAACCAAGTTTTGGAAGTACAAAATTTAATGCTTTGCTAGTAATTTCATCCTGGACCAAGCTTTGAACACCTCCTTTTATAAACCCGGCAACCTGTGTTATGCTTCCTATAGGATTATCTATAAAAGCTTGCTTAGCTTGCTCAATGTTATCGTCTGAAGAATCTATCCAATCTTCTAAATTACTATCTATAGCTTTTTTTTCTAATTGTTTTCTATAATTCTCTTTAATTTTTTTGTCAAGTTTTTCTTGATATATTTTTTTTTCTTCCTTATAAAGATCTGCTTGTTTACCTATCACAGAGATAACTCCATCTTTTTCAAGAACCGGAGGTTCTATACCCTCTTGGCTTAATTGTGTCTTAGCGTTGCTTACAAGACTTGCATAGTCTTTGTTTACTCTTGTCTCTTTGGTTCCAAGTCCTTTTTCCTTTGCGTTATCGTCTAGCCAACTAACTTTTTCAACTATTGTTGGACCAAATTCTAAAACTTGTTTATCTATTTTTTCGTTTTGTAGTTTTGATACAGCGGTTATTTCTTGTAATTCTTTTGTAGCTTTGGTAGCGATACCTAATGGAGTGATAGAATATTCTAGTTCTTTTATTTCAGCTTCTTTTATAGCAATTTCTTCTTCTGATAATTCACCTTTTTCTATTTCTAATTTTAAAGCTTTAGTTTTTTCATTAACAATTTTAGCTTGCTCTTCAGAGACTTGAAAATACTCCGGATTATCTTCTATAAGTTGGTTTATTTCTTCCGTGTTATCTTTTACGGCGGTACCATCTTCGTTTAATTCTTGATTAGATATTTTATTGCTTAATTCTTTTCTAGTTTTTTGAAGCAAATCTTCTGTGTCTTTTAAATCACCTGTATCCACATCTACGTGTTTAAATTTACCAGCTATAGAAAACTGAGCTGTAGATCCTTCACTAGAGGCAATCCATTCGTTTGCGTTTTCAGCTTTGCTGTAATAAGTAGGAACACCTTCTTCGTTTACTTCATATTTGTATTCATACCCATCACCAGGTGAGTGTGTTTCAGACGGTTTAGCGACGGAAAAATAATCCGATGTACCATCCGAAGATTCGGATGCCGTACCTGTTGTCGATGTTACATTTGCATCCTGTGTTGCAACATCGTTCGTCTTTACTTCTGCTGGAGCATTTTCTGCTTCCCATGCTCTAGCTAATGGATAAATTTCTTTACCTGTTAAACCTTGTGCTATTAAATCTTCTACGTATTCTAACTTAGTCATTTAATTTAATTTTATTGGTTACCTTCTACGAACTGTTGTGCTTTGGCTTTTCTACCCTCTTCTAAATCAAACACCGCAGCATCTTCTTCTACGCTAGGTAATTTGTTCGTAATAAATTGTGTTAAATAATTTTTAAAGAAATATATTTTATATTTTTCTGCAAATAAAACTTTTTTATCTTGCATTAAAGGTAGATCTTCTGTGTAAGACCAACTATCACTACCAGCATTAGCGTTTTGAACCATTTGATCGTCTTCTTCTACGCTAGTTCCTTTTGATAAAAATACATTCCAAGCCGCTATAGCTTCTTGTTCTGCACTTAAAAGCCCAGCTATTTCAGCATTAATAAAAGGATCTACTTTTTTAGCTATTTTATCAAGATCATATCTTAAAACATTTCTACCTTTACCTTCGCCTATATCGATTATTTCATAATCAGGTTGACCGTTAAATTTTAATATAAACTCTTCTGATAATGTAGCAGCTGCGGATAGTTTTTTATCTTCACCGACCATATCTGGTGAAAATATACCAGTCTCAACTAATAACTCACTCATGCTTTCGTCTATGTTTGGCGTATCAGCAACAAGAGATGTTCCTGACTCTAACAAAGTAGATAAAGCAGCGGAGTTTATAGACAAAGGCGCTATAAAAGCAGGACCTGTAAAAGTTATTTGCTGTGTGCCATTTTGCAATAAATCTAGGTCTATGTTATAACCATCAGTTTTAGAAAAACCTGGTTTAGTAGTTACCATACAGTTAGCAACTGTGTAAGCGAAATTATTGTTAGGATCAAAATAAGGTTCTTCAGTAGCTCCAAGTTCACTAGTTATATTACTTAAAAAATCTAAAGTAAGCTTAGGCGAGTTTTCTAGTTGCTTAACACGGTTGTATTCAACACTACAGTTTTCATCCATACAATTACCCTGCTGAATGTCCATTTTTAATTTAGCATATTCACGACCGGTATTTTGATAAGCTTTTTCTAGAATTTTAAAGTCAGTGTCAATAGAAGTAGATATATAATCTAAGTTATATCCCATCGCATCGCTCTGAATCATTTGCTTAATTAAAAGATTCGTAGTAACGTTTTTATTTTCCATGTTTGTCTTTATTTATTACCAAAATAAGATCCAGCTGCCGAAGCAATTCCACCTATAGCACCAGTTAGTGCCGAAGTTTGATCTCTTGATGCTTGAGCTTTTATACCTTGTTGATTATCTATTTGGCCTTGAAGTCTGTTTAAAGCCATCATTTCTCTATTTTCTGTTTCACCATATACAAATGACTTACCAGCAGCATCGACATCTTGCATTCTTTGAGCTTCGCTTATTTTAGCATCTTGTAGTCTTTGTTCACCTGCAGCTCTTTTGTCTTCATTAGATTTTTCTTGTGATTCTATGCTAGCGGTAACTCCTTTTTTAGCTTGCAACGCGGCTTGCGCTAAAGCAGTTGCACCACCAGCTCCTCCGCCAGTTGCTCTTATTGTGTCTAATGTATTTGCTAAACTTATATCAGCTTCTTCTATTTGCATTTCCGCAGCTTGAGTTGCTACAGATAAGTTAGCCATAGGGTTACTCATCATACTACTTAAGTCAGTAGTATTTTCATAAGGATTTATTATCTCTTGTCTATTAGCTTCTAACTGAGATAACTTAGCGTTCATTTTTTTAAGTTTCTTTGCAGCTCTTCT
>JGI24005J15628_10001618_pt1 | contig 11968 bp, 11 predicted proteins | sample LinPmetageLP40_FD_15628 | JGI IMG/M metagenome (IMG submission 15628)
CAGCTGGTCGGTCGAATATTCGCCGCCGCGCGCGGAGGCGACCACGACCTTGCGGCCGCCCGCCAGGCCTTCGGGTCCGTTTGCGCCATATTTGAACGTCACGCCGGGCACGCCGAGCCGGTCGAGCCATGCCTTGAGCTGGCTGGGGATGGTGAAATTGTACATCGGCGCGCCGACGATCACCACGTCGCTGGCGAGGAATTCGTCGAGCACCGCGCGCTGTTCGGGATAGGCCGCGGCAACCGCTTCCTCATGCGTTTCGGGCGGGGTGCGGATCGCGCTGGTGGTAATCGGGTCGATATGCGGCAACGGTTCGGCCACGAGATCGCGCGTGACGACCTTGGCCTCGGGATGCTTGGCAGTGAAATGGGCGAGCAGTTCGTCGGTCAGCTTGCGGCTGATCGACTGGTCGCCGGTGGTCGAGCTGTCGATACGAAGGATTTGCATAGGGGGAACTCCATAGTTACTGTTGATAACCTGGAGGCCATATGGAAACTGTACCCCACCCCGCGCAAGAAGGCACTTCGTTGTCCGATAGGGACACGGGTGTTCCCCTTGAGGTTCATAATGCGCCGCAATGCACCGCGGTGAACGACATCCTCGCGCGTGTCGGCGACAAATGGTCGGTCCGCGTCGTGATGGGGCTGGCCGACGGGTCGCGGCGGTTCAACGAATTGCGGCGCGATATCCCGGGTATTTCGCAGCGCATGCTGACGCGCACGCTGCGCGGGCTGGAGCGCGACGGGCTGGTCAGCCGCGCGGTCACCCCCAGCGTGCCGCCGCGGGTCGACTATGCGCTCACCGCGCTGGGCCGCTCGCTGTGCGATCCGGTGGCGCAGCTGGGCAATTGGGCGATTGCCAATATCGGCAAGGTCGAGGCCGCGCGTGCGGTCTATGACGGCGGACAGGACTAGGCCGGAAGGTCGAGCTTTTCGCGCAGCATGTCGAGCGCGGCGCGCAGCGCGGCGATTCGCACGCCGTCGCGGCCGATCGGCCCGAAATGCTCTTCGCGATGGCTCAGCGATCCGTCGGCGCCGGCGAGCGCAAGATGGACGAGGCCTTCCTCGTCATCCTCACCCGCGGGCCCGGCGAAACCCGTGATCGAGATCGCCAGCTGCGCCTGCGACCGGTCGAGCGCGCCCGCGGCCATCGCCTCGGCGACCGCGCGGCTTACCGCCCCGCAATTCGCCACCAAATCGTCGGCCAGGCCGAGCAGGTCGCATTTCGCCTGGTCCGAATAGGCCACGAAGCCGCGATCGAAGACACGGCTGTAGCCCGGGACATCGGTGAACAGCGCGGCGAGCAATCCGCCGGTGCAGCTTTCCGCGGTCGCCAGCTGCCACTCCGCATCCCTCGCCGCGCCGAGAATGCGCTCCGCGAGATCGCAGACATCGTCGGGAAGGGCTGCTTCGAGTTCTTCGGCCATACTGTCTCGGTGAACGTCCCGGAGAAACCCGGGGTTCCCGCTGCACGGACCGCATGACCCGCGATGCCCGCGCGGTCCGGCGACCTAGTCCTTGTCGTCTGCCCCGGAATCGTCGTCGTCTGCCTCGTCATCGTCGTCGATATCGCTGAGGTCGGGGAATTTCGCCCCGCTCTCGCGCATGGCCTCGATCCGTTCGATCGCGCGGCGGCCCGGTTTGGGGAAATGCGGGTCGTTGGCAAGCATCTGCAACAGGGCGATGCCATCGTCATACCGTCCCAGTCGCGCCAGGTCATAGGCGAGGCCGATACGGAAGGCGGTGGTTTGCGGCGCGCGGTTGAAGGCCGCGAGATAGGCATCGTGCATCATCGATCCTTCGCGCCCTTCGCGTGCGTAGCTGAGGGCAAAGCGATAGAGCGCCTCGGCATTGGTGGGATCGGTCCGGTTGGCGATCTGGAAGTGTCGCCGTGCATGCGCCCAGGCTTCGCTATCGGTGCTTTCGTCTTCGTACAGACGATGGCTCAGAATGCGGCCCTTGACGATATTGGCGCGCAAATGGCCCGGATCGACTGCCAGCGCCCGGTCCGCGGCCGCTTCGGCGACAACGAAATAGGGGCCGCCCATTTCCTTGTCCTCGACCGCGTCGTCGTCCTTGTGTTCTTCCTTGTATTCCGCGCGCTCTATCTGCTCGAGCCCCAGCTCGGCCATGGCCATTTCGGCATAGGCATCGGCGCTAAGCGCCCCCTCCCGGGCGAAAGCCGCAAGATCGTCGCGGGTGTCTTCGAGCTTGTTTCTACCCAGGCGGCGCAGGCGGAGTTCGAGCATCCGGCTCTCGGCGAGGGACAAGGTGCTCAGGCTGACATCCTGCGACCAGGGGAACGGCTCCGCCGAGACGCCATATTCGATATCCCCGCGCACGTGGCGTTCGAGCTGGCGTTCGAGCTGGCGCAGATCGCCGAACACGGTGCGCGCGGCGGGCAGGGGCTTCTCGCCTGTGGCGAGCCGGTCGATATAGGCGGAAATGCGCGCGCCGCGATCGGGCGCGGTGTACAGCATGTGCGTCAGCCCCCACGACCAGCCGTAGAAGCCGGTGATGACCCTGCCCTCCTCATCGGGCCATGAGAGCAGGCGTTCGATCTGGGCATCGTCGTAATAGCGCAGTTCGGCGCCGCGATGGGTGGCGGGCTTGCCATAGGTCCAGCTGCCATCCTCGCCGAATTCGACCGTGGCGAGGAATTCGGCGAACCCTTCGATCAGCCATGCGGGTGCAGGGACGGCGAATTCGTTGAACATGAAATGGTGGGCATATTCGTGGAACAGCACGCGCTGACCGGTCAGGCTGCGCCACCCGCCGCCGCCGCGATGCGCGATGGCGTAGGTTCCTTCGATTTCGGACGAGTAATAGCCTGCGACATAACGCGAGCCGACCAGCTTCTGGACGCCGCGCCTGCCGTCGAGCAGGTAGATCGTGATCGGGTCCTTGCCCGGCCGATCGGGCTTGTCGTACCAGAACCGCAGCAGGCCATCGAACCGTTCGAGATCGTTGGCGAAATCGGTCAACTCACCTTCGTCGCCAGCCGAATAGATCGTGAAATGCTGCGTGTCGGCGCGCTTCCAGATGTCGTTAGCGGCCTGCGCGGGCGAGGCGAGCAAGGCAAGACAGGCCGTCAGCGCGGCAAGAATTCTGAGCATGGAAAGTAGACCCCCGTAACAGGCCCTGCGATGGCCCGGACACGGCCGAGCCTAGGCACGCCGCGCGCGACAATCAAACGAAACTATAGGGGTCGATATCCACTGCCACGCGCACGCCGGGCGGATGGTCGATCGCGGCCAGCCAGCGGCGGATGACCTGCTGCAATTGCACGCTGCGCCGCGCGTTGATCAGGAAGCGGTAGCGATAGCGGCCGCGCAGCAATGCCATCGGGGCGGGCGCGGGGCCGAGGATCATGCATTCGGCGACCTCGGGGCGGAAGGCACCGATGCGGTTGGATGCCTCGCGCGCCTCGGCATCGTCTTCGCTGGAAATGATGATCGAGGCCCAGCGGCCGAAGGGCGGGGCGCCCGCCTCGCGGCGCATCTCGGTTTCGGCGGAATAGAAGGCATCGCGGTCGCCCGCGGCCAGCGCGGCAATCACCGGCGCGTCGGGGTGGCGGGTCTGCAGCAGCACTTCGCCCGGTTTCGATCCGCGCCCCGCGCGCCCGGCGACCTGCGCGACCTGCTGGTAGGTCCGCTCGCCCGCGCGCAGATCGCCGCCCTCGAGGCCCAGATCGGCATCGACCACGCCGACCAGTGTCAGCTCGGGGAAATGGAACCCCTTGGTTACCAATTGCGTGCCGACGATCACGTCCACCTCGCGCGCCTCGACTGCGGCAATGAACTCCGCCGCGCGGCCGGGCGAATTGAGCGTGTCCGAAGTGGCGACGAAGACACGCGCCTGCGGGAGCCGCTCGGCGACTTCGTCGGCGATCCGTTCGACGCCCGGGCCGCACGCGACGAGACAGTCGGGCTCGCCGCATTCGGTGCAGGTCTTGGGGGCAGGGGCCTCATGCCCGCAATGGTGGCAGGCGAGCCGGTTGGTGAAGCGGTGTTCGACCAGCCACGCGCTGCAATTGGGGCACTGGTAGCGAAAGCCGCAATTGCGGCACAGCGTTAGAGGGGCATAGCCGCGCCGGTTGAGGAACAGCAGCGATTGTTCGCCGCGCTCCAGCCGCGCCTCGATCCCGTCGACCAGCCGCTGCGCCAGCCACATGCCCTGCGGCGGCTTTTCCTCGGTCAGGTCGATCGTCTCTATCGTGGGCATTTGCGCCCCGCCGTAGCGGCTCNGCAGGTCGATCTTCGCATAGATCCCGCTTTCGGCCATCTGCAGGCTCTCGAGCGCGGGGGTGGCGCTGGCGAGCACCACNGGCACNTGCTCGAAATGCCCGCGCATCACCGCGACGTCGCGCGCATTGTAGCGCACGCCNTCTTCCTGCTTGAAGCTGGTCTCGTGCGCTTCGTCGACCACGATCAGGCCGAGCCGNGCGAAGGGCAGGAACAGCGCCGANCGCGCGCCGACCACCACCTGCGCGCTGCCTTCGGATACGGCGCGGTAGGCGCGTCGGCGCTCGGTCGATTTGAGCGAGGAATGCCACAGCACCGGCGGCGCGCCGAACCGCTCCTCGAAGCGGTGGAGGAAATTTTCGGTCAGCGCGATTTCGGGGAGCAGAACCAGCACCTGCCGCTCCATCCGCAGCGCTTCGGCGACGGGTTCGAAATAGGTTTCGGTCTTGCCTGATCCGGTCACCCCGTCGAGCAGGAAGGGGGCAAATTCGGCCTTGCGCACCGCGTCGGAGAAGATGTCCGCCGCCTCGCGCTGCTGCGCGCTCAGCGCGATCTCGACGAAATCGGGCCGGGCGGGCGGATAGGGGCGGTCGCAATCGACCTCCACCGGTTCGAGCGCGCCGTGATTGACCAGCCCGCGCAGCACGCCTTCGGAAACCCCGGCGATNCCCGCCAGTTCGCGGATCGTCGCCTGCTCGCCTTCCAGCGCCCCCATCGCCGCCTCGCGCTGCGGCGTCATGCGTTCAGGTATGCCGCCGGTCAGCCGGTATTCGGTCATCGTCGCGGGGCCCTTGAGCGCGCCGCCCGAGGCCAGCGCCATCCGCGCCACGCTGGCGAGCGAGGCGACGTAATAGTCGGCGGTCCATTCGATCAGCCGGCGCAGCGGTGCCGACAGCGGCGGGACGGGCAGCAGGCCGCGCACATTGCGCAGCTTCTCTGCCGGAACTTCGGTTCCCGGGAGCCGTTCAGCTTCCCAGACGATCCCGATAACCGTGCGCGGACCCAGCGGGCATTCGACCACGGAACCCGGTCCGACATCCATGCCCTCGGGCACCTTGTAGTCGAGCGGGCCGAGAGCGGCATTGAGGACGAGGCAGCGCACGCGGTTCATGGCCCGGCCATATGGGTGGGGGCAGGCGCGTGAAACAAGGGCAGGATGCAATGAGGACCAGCGATATGACCGATATTCTCGTCAAACCCACCGGACGGCGCGGCTTCCTCGGCGGGGCCATGGCCGGGGGCGGCCTGCTGCTGCTGCCCGCCTGTTCGACGATCCCCGGTTTCGGGATGGTCGATGCGGTCCAGCGGATCCTGTTCCTGTCGAGCGAGCGGGCGTTCGCGCGGATGCTCGAAGGCGGCGGCTTCTGGGACGAACAGGTCGCGCTGGTCGGCTTCGGCGAGCTATTGGGCGCGCGCGGCGACGTGGTGTCGCGTATCCTCACCTCCGCCTTGTTCAAGAGCCGGCTCGAAAACGCGTTTGGCGATATCGCCTATGAAGGCGCGCAGCGCGCGGCACCGCTGGTGACCGATGCGGTGCGCACCATCGGCATCCAGAATGCGATCGACCTCGTGCGCGGCGGCCCCACTGCCGCGACCAGCTTCCTGCGCGATTCGATGGGCCGCAGCCTGGTCGAGGCGATGGTGCCCGAGCTGGGCGACGCGCTGCGCGTGGCGCAGGACCCGCTGGTGGCGGAACTGGTGCAGGGTCTGGCCGGGGTCGATCTGGCGGGCGCGGTCACGCGCTTCGCCGGCACTATCGACACCACAATCTGGCGCGAGATCGGGACCGAGGAAGCGGCGATTCGCCGCAACCCGCAGGCCACGCGCGACCCGCTGATCATCGGCGTGTTCGGCGCGGGCGCGCAGTACTAGCCGCAGGCCATATCGGGCGCTAAGGCTCTGCGGGAATCGCAATTCCCCCGGAGCCTTCGCGCATGAAATTCTTCGTCGACACCGCCGATATCGCCGACATCAGGGAAATGGCCGACACCGGCCTGCTCGACGGCGTCACCACCAATCCGTCGCTGATCGCCAAATCGGGCCGCGACTTCATGGATGTGACGAAGGAAATCTGCGATATCGTGGATGGCCCGGTCAGCGCCGAAGTCGTCGCGCTCGATCACGACACGATGATGAAAGAGGCCGAAACGCTGCGCAAGATCGCGGACAATGTCTGCATCAAGGTGCCGCTGACGATCGACGGGCTCAAGACCTGCAAGAAGCTGACCGGCGATGGCACGATGGTCAATGTGACGCTGTGCTTCTCCGCCAACCAGGCGCTGCTGGCGGCCAAGGCNGGCGCGACCTTCGTNTCGCCCTTCGTNGGGCGGCATGACGACAACGGCTTCGACGGCATGGCGCTGATCCGCGATATCCGCCTGATCTACGACAACTATCCCAATTTCTCGACCGAGATCCTCGTCGCCTCGATCCGCAATCCGGTGCATGTGCTCGAAAGCGCGCGCATCGGTGCCGATGTCGCGACCATGCCCGCGGCGGTGATCAAGGGCCTGTTCAAGCATGTCCTGACCGAAAAGGGCATCGAGGGCTTCCTCAAGGACTGGGACAAGACGGGCCAGTCGATCCCCACCGCATAAGTGAGCGAACAGACCCCTCTCGACCGCTTCAAGCAGGCGCTGACCGGCGCCAGCCGCGCGCTCGCGCATGAAGCGGAGGTCGAAGTCGCGTGGAGCGCGGATGCGCCGACCCAGTCGGGCAAGAACTTCCGCGTGCCGCTGCCCGGGCGCAATCTCCCGCGCGAACAGGCGAGCGAGGCGCGCGGCTTTGCCGACAGTTTCGCGCTGCGGCTCCGGCATCACAGCGAAGCGCTGCACGGCAAGGGCGCGCCGCCCGAACCGATCGCGCGCGCCTGTTACGACGCGATCGAACAGGTCCGCTACGAAGCGATCGGCTCGACGCGCTATGCGGGCATTCGCGGCAATCTCGACGCGGCGGTCGAAATGCGCACCGCATCCGATCCGATCGTGCGCGCCGAGGCGGCGGGCGATGTCCCGCTGCCCACCGCGCTGTCGCTGATGCTGCGCGAGGCGCTGACCGGCGAAGCGGTGCCCGAACGCGCCCGCGCAGCGGTCGATCTGGTGCGCGAGGATATCCTCGCCAAGATCGGCACCGACATGGACGGGCTGGCCGATGTGCTCGACGACCAGCGCGCGTTCCAGAACCTGACGCTCGACATCCTGCGCGATCTCGACCTGACGCTGCCCGAGACCCCCGAACCGACCGATGCCGAGGATGGCGAGGACGAGGAAGGCGAGAACCCCGAGGACCAGGACGAGACCGACGAGGAAGACGAGGGCGGGGCCGAACCCGATGCCGCCGATGCCCGTTCGGAAGTCACCGATGGCGAGGCCGAGGGCGACGCCGACCAGGACGTCGAGGGCGAACAGGAAATGTCCGATGGCGATCCGTCGGACGATGGCGAGGAAGGCATGCAGCCCGTCCGCCCCAATCGCCCGTGGACCGACTTTCCCGAAGGCTTCGACTACAAGGCCTATACCCACAAATTCGACGAGGAGATCGAAGCCGCCGAGCTGTGCGACAATGAAGAGCTCGACCGGCTGCGCGCCTATCTCGACAGCCAGCTGGCGGGCCTGCAGGGCGTGGTCACCCGGCTGGCCAACCGGCTGCAGCGCCGNCTCATGGCGCAGCAGAGCCGCAGCTGGGATTTCGACCAGGAAGAAGGCATGCTCGATGCCGCACGGCTGACCCGCGTGGTGGTCAGCCCCGGCCATGCGCTCAGCTACAAGATCGAACGCGATACCGAGTTCAAGGACACGGTCGTCACGCTGCTGATCGACAATTCGGGCAGCATGCGCGGGCGGCCGATCTCGATCGCCGCGATCAGCGCCGATATCCTCGCGCGCACGCTCGAACGCTGCGGCGTGAAGACCGAGATCCTGGGCTTCACCACCCGCGCGTGGAAGGGCGGGCAGAGCCGCGAGATGTGGCTCTCCGATGGGCGGCCCGCGAACCCCGGCCGGCTCAACGATCTGCGCCACATCCTCTACAAGAAGGCCGACGAACCGTGGCGCCGCGCGCGCCGCAATCTCGGCCTGATGATGCGCGAAGGGCTGCTGAAGGAAAACATCGACGGCGAGGCGCTGATGTGGGCGCACGACCGCCTGCTGCGCCGTCCCGAAGACCGCCGCATCCTGATGGTGATCTCCGACGGCGCGCCGGTCGACGACAGCTCGCTGTCGGTCAACCCCGCGGGCTTCCTCGAGGGCCATCTGCGCAAGGTGATCGACTGGATCGAGAACCAGTCACCCGTCCAGCTCGCAGCGATCGGCATCGGCCACGACGTCACGCGCTATTACAAGCGTTCGGTCACGATCATGGATGTCGAGCAGCTTGGCGGGACGATTATCGAGCAATTGGCTGATCTGTTCGAGATCGAGAAATAGGCCGCGCCTGTTTGCGCATCGTCATCCCCGCGCAGGCGGGGATCCCGATACTGTGAAGCTGGCGAGGAAGTGAGCGGGACCTCCGCCTTCGCGGGGGCGACGGGCCGAGGGGCGGGGTCAGAAGCCGCAAATTGGGGCGCCTGCTTGCAGGCGAGGAGGAGAGAAAAATCACAATGAACGTTACCGAAGCCGTCCAGACGCGCCGCTCCGTGCGTGCTTTCACCGATCAGCCGGTCGAGCGCGAAACGCTCGCCCGTATCCTCGAGAAGGCGCAGCGCAGCCCCTCGGGCGGCAACACGCAGCCGTGGCACGGGATCGTCCTGACCGGCGAGCCAATGCAGGCGCTGTTCGACCGCGTCGCGCAGGATTTGCCCAAGGGGCGCGCGGCGTTTGCACCCGAATACAATGTCTATCCGCCCGAACTCGACGGGGCCTACGAACAGCGCCGCCGCGGGGTAGGCGAGGACATGTACGGCGCGCTCGCAATCTCCCGCGAGGAGAAGGGCAAGCGGCTGATGTGGTTCGCCAACAATTTCCGCGCCTTCGGGGCGCCGGTGCTGATGCTGGTCCATACGCCCAAATACATGGGCCCGCCGCAGTGGAGCGATATCGGCATGTGGCTGCAGACCGTGGGCCTGCTCGCGCGCGAGGAAGGGCTCGACACCTGCTTCCAGGAAGCCTGGGCGGTCTATGCGCCGCAGATCCGCGAAATGGTCGATATCCCCGAGGATCACACCTTCTTCTGCGGCGTCGCGATCGGCTACCGCGACGAGGAAGCCGCGGTGAACAATTTCGCCGTGAAGCGCGCCGGGATCGAGGAAAGCGTGCGCTGGGAAGGGTGGGGCTAGGCCGGCTGCGGGTACCAGCGCCGCGGATCGCCTTTCGCCAGCCGCGACTGGATCAGCCACACCGCCCCGCCGTATATCGCGGCATTCACCGCTGTGAAAATGCCCCAGAACTGGCCTGCGGAGGTAAGCTCGACAAGCTGCCAGCGCGGGTTGGTGGCAAGCTGGCTGAACCCCGCCATCAGCAGCCCGGCATAGCTATAGGCCAGATGCACCTGATGCGCGCGCAGCGCCTCGACATTGCGCGTCTTGCGCCAGCGCCACAGCTTCGCGACCCCGAACAGGAGCGCGCCGAAGCCGAACAGCACGAAAACATGGAAGAATCCGAAGCGGGTCCCGAAAAACGGCATCACCGTGGCGCGGACGGGGACGACCGAAACCACGGTGACGAACATGGCGGCGATATATCCGCTGCCCATCACCCGGTGCCGCAGCGTGCCCTTCGGTAGCAGGAAAATCATCGCGCCCAGTATGATTGCGATGCTTGCTGCACCCAGATGCACCAATACCAAAGGGGATAGGTCGCCGAGCATACCGCGTCTCCTAATGTATTGCATCAGTAACACACTTGGCGAACCGTCGCAATGTGCCGCTTGACCCGCACTATGCGCGCCGCCACACGCCGGACATGACCGACACGCCGCTCAAGCTGTTCAACTCGCTGACCCGCGAGCTGGAGGAATTCACTCCCGTCCACCCCGGCGAAGCGCGCGTCTATTCCTGCGGGCCGACTGTCTACAACTACCCCCATATCGGCAATATGCGCGCCTATGTCTTCGCCGATGTGCTGGGGCGCACGCTGAGCTGGAAGGGATACAAGCTCACCCACATCATCAATATCACCGATGTCGGCCATCTGACCGACGATGGCGATGCGGGCGAGGACAAGATGGAGAAGATGGCTGCCGCCAAGGCGCAGTCGATCTGGGACATCGCGAAGCACTATACAGAGGCCTTCTGGGCGGACGTGAAAGCGCTCAATATCCGCGAGCCGGCCAAATGGTCGGTGGCGACCGATTATATCGACGAGATGATCGACTTCGCGAAGGGCATTGCCGACCAGCATTGCTACGAACTCGACAGCGGGCTCTATTTCGATGTCTCGACCGTGGCCGATTACGGCCGCCTCGCGCGTGCGGTGACCGAGGAAGGCGAGGGCCGGATCGAGACCGTCGCGGGCAAGCGCAACGCCGCCGATTTCGCGATCTGGCGCAAGACCCCGGCGGGCGAAACGCGGCAGATGGAATGGGACAGCCCGTGGGGCAAGGGCGCACCCGGCTGGCATCTCGAATGCTCGGTCATGGGCGAAAAGCTGCTCGGCTTCCCCTTCGACATCCACACAGGCGGGATCGACCACCGCGAGATCCACCATCCCAACGAGATCGCGCAGAACCAGGCCTTCTGCGGCTGCGGCGGATTGTCGGAAGCGACCAATTCGGGCGCGAAGATCTGGATGCACAACAACTTCCTCGTCGAGCGCAGCGGCAAGATGAGCAAGTCGTCGGGCGAATTCCTGCGGCTGCAATTGCTGGTCGACAAGGGCTACCACCCGCTCGCCTACCGCATGATGTGCCTGCAGGCGCATTACCGCAGCGAGCTGGAGTTTTCGTGGGAAGGGCTGGGCGCGGCGCTGACTAGGTTGAAGCGGCTGGTGATGGCGATGGAGAAGCTGAAGGCTGCCGCGCTATTATCTTCAACGCAGCAGGAAGACGTCCATTCGGTCGTGGTTGAGCAGTTCGACGACGCTATAAGCGATGATCTCAATACCCCTCGAGCTTTAGCAATGGCGGAAGCAACTGCTGTGGCGGACAAGTTTCCCGCCACCAATTATGACTCGCTGCTAAGGATGGACAAAGTATTGGGCTTACGCTTGGAGTACCTCAGCCGCATCGACCTGCGTATCCGCCCCAAGGATGCGGCCATTACCGAGGACGAGATCGAGGCCGAACTCCTGCGCCGCAAGCAGGCGCGCGCGGCCAAGGATTTCGCCACTTCCGACGCCATCCGCGACAGCCTTGCAGCCGCAGGCGTAGAGGTTATGGATGGCGATCCGCTCGGATGGGAATGGAAGCTCTAAGCATGGCCAAGGCCGACCCGCAGACGCTGCTGTGGCAGCACCTCAAGGACGCGCCCCGGGAGCTGGAATTCCTCCGCGATCACGAGGCCGAGGGCTTCACCCTGCCGTTCTACTGCGCCGCCGCGCATCTCGCGATCGAGGTCGATGACGACCCTTTCCGCGCCAATCAGAACGGCGCGCGCGAACGCTGGCAGGAACGCCACCGGGTCGACATCATGCAGGTTCCGCCGACCCATGTCCTGCGCAATGCCGGCGAAGTGGCCGCGGCGATCCTCGACATCGCCACCCGCCGCAAGGAACGGTTTGCGAAATAATCCCTGAACGGCAATGGAGGTTTCGAGGGAGAAATCGATGACCAAAGCCGTCCTGTCCGCCATGA